>Ga0208029_1001432_pt1 | contig 10505 bp, 6 predicted proteins | sample MalvireepMed_s12_FD_184242 | JGI IMG/M metagenome (GOLD analysis project Ga0208029, IMG submission 184242) | Marine viral communities from the Global Malaspina Expedition - Malaspina viral metaG DeepMed_s12 (SPAdes) (version 2) | ecosystem: Environmental > Aquatic > Marine > Oceanic | place... | reverse complement strand
CAAAACAAAACCACAAACAAATTCAAAATTTTTAGATACTTCATAAGCTGCTAGAAACAAAAAACGCTCCAGAATATTCCTGAAGCGTTTTTGTAAACAATAATGACGTGTCTTATTTCTGCATGTTTTTTGCTTCAATACTCAACGTAGCATGAGGAACCAATTTTAAACGCTCCTTATTGATAAGTTTTCCGGTTACACGGCAAATACCATAAGTTTTGTTTTGAATACGGTTTAATGCATTTTTTAAGTCACGTATAAACTTTTCTTGACGAATGGCGAGTGCAGAATTTGCCTCTTTACTCATAGTCTCACTTCCTTCTTCAAAGGCTTTGAACGTAGGAGAAGTATCGTCAGTACCATTGTTACCGTCATTCATATAAGCACTTTTAATAAGGTCAAGGTCGTTCTGCGCCTTATCAATTTTCTGCTGAATGATCACGCGAAATTCTTCTAATTCCGCATCACTGTAACGTTCTTTAGTGTCTGTCGCCATGTGTTGTTTACTGTTTTTTTATAGCCAGCTTTGTTTCTACATCGTCAAATGCTATAGCTATACCGTTAGTAACTTGCTCTGCAACGTCGAGTTTTGCGGTGAGCGTTTCCATTTTAATGTATTCTAAGTTGTCGTTAACGGCTTGCTCGACCTTACCGTCACGTTGTAATTGTACTTCAATTTTATCGGTCACCTCAAATCCTGAATCTTTTCTCAAATTCTGAATTCTGTTTACCAATTCTCTTGCGATACCTTCGTTCTTCAATTCGTCTGTCAAAGTAACATCGAGTGCCACTGTAAGTGAACCACTACTTGCAACTAACCACCCCTCAATATCTTGTGAAGTGATTTCTACGTCTTCGGGCGCCAAAGTAACACTTTTTCCATTAATGTCCACAGTGATTTCTCCCTCATTTTCAATTGTTGAGATATCCTGAGCGGTCATCGCGTTAATTGCATTGGCCACCACTTTCATGTCCCGACCAAAACGCGGACCTAAAACCTTAAAGTTAGGCTTGATATTTTTCACCAAAATACCCGAAGCATCATCAATCAACTCGATCTCTTTCACATTTACTTCTGACTTGATCAGGTCTTGCACCGCCATAATTTCTTCACGTTGTGCTTCATCAAGCACCGGAATCATAATGCGCTGTAAAGGCTGACGCACTTTGATTTTTTCTTTAGCGCGAAGCGAAAGCGTTAACGATGAGATCGTTTGTGCCTTTTGCATTTTATGCTCTAAGCTTGTATCTATAAACGCGGTGTTGCTTTCAGGGAAATCTGAGAGGTGTACACTTTCTGCAGCTTCCTTGTTGGTTAATCCGTTTAGATCTTTATACAAACGATCCATAAAGAATGGCGCTACCGGAGCTCCTAGTTTTGCAACGGTTACCAAACATTGATAAAGCGTTTGATAGGCTGAAATCTTATCGTGTGCATACTCACCTTTCCAGTAACGGCGGCGACTTAAACGTACAAACCAGTTACTTAAGTTTTCTTGTACAAAATCTGAAATTGCACGTGTAGCTTTAGTAGGCTCATATTCTGAATAGAATTTCTCTACCTGCGCGATCAATGTGTGTAATTCTGAAAGAATCCAACGGTCGATTTCAGGTCTGTCTTTCCATTCAATATCAGCTTCGGCATAAGTGAAATTATCCAGATTCGCATACAGCGAGAAGAACGAATAGGTGTTATACAAGGTTCCGAAGAACTTGCGCTGAATCTCTGTAATTCCGTCTAGATCAAACTTAAGGTTATCCCAAGGGTTCGCATTACTGATCATATACCAGCGCGTCGCATCAGGACCAAAAGTGTTGAGCGTCGTAAACGGATCTACCGCATTGCCCAAACGCTTAGACATCTTCTGACCGTTCTTATCTAAAACGAGTCCGTTTGAAACTACATTTTTATACGCAACGTCGTCAAAAGTCATCGTTGCGATGGCGTGCAATGTATAAAACCAACCGCGAGTCTGGTCTACACCTTCTGCGATAAAGTCGGCTTTACGCCAGGTTTCTTCAACCATTTCTTTATTCTCAAAAGGATAGTGCCATTGCGCATACGGCATGCTTCCGCTATCAAACCACACGTCAATCAAATCTGCTTCGCGACGCATAGCTTTTCCGCTTGGCGAAACCAGTTTGATCTCATCCACCACATTTTTATGCAGGTCTATCAAATCATAATTTGCTTCGCTCATATCACCCGGAACAAAATCTGCAAATGGATCGCTCTCCATCACACCGGCTTTTACAGCTTCAGCAATTTTTTCTTTTAGTTCGGCAACCGAACCAATGATGATTTCCTCTTTTCCATCCTCGGTTCTCCAGATTGGTAATGGGATTCCCCAATAACGCGAGCGCGATAAATTCCAATCATTAGCATTCGCTAACCAGTTACCAAAGCGGCCTTCACCGGTTGCTTTTGGTTTCCAGTTGATACCCAAATTCAACTCGTGCATACGGTCACGCACATCGGTTACTTTGATGAACCAAGAATCTAATGGATAATATAAAATAGGTTTATCGGTACGCCAGCAGTTTGGATAACTGTGCACGTACTTTTCAACCTTAAAAGCTTTATTTTCTTCTTTAAGTTTAATTGCGATCTCAACATCTACACTCTTTTCCGGTGCTTCGCCGTCGTCGTAATACTCGTTTTTCACATACTTGCCGCCAAACTCTTTCAGTTCAGGTCGGAAACGCCCTTGCAAGTCTACAAGCGGCACCAAATTACCATTCTCATCTTTCACCAACATTGGCGGGATTTGAGGTTCGGCTTGTTTAGCCACCATCGCATCATCTGCACCAAATGTTGGTGACGTATGAACGATACCGGTACCGTCTTCCGTAGTTACGAAGTCTCCCGCGATCACACGATAGGCATCCTGTGGATTGCCGTGCGGCTGTACATAATCGATCACCGGCTCATATCGCAATTCTAGCAATTCGCTTCCTTTAAATTCTGAAAGGATTTGATAGGGAATCTTTTTATCTGACGCACTGAAGTTTGCAAAATCTTCTTCACTTTCCGCAGCAAAGAATTTCTTAGTGAATTGTTTTCCAACCAAAGCTTTCGCGATCACCACCTGAATAGGCTCAAACGTATATTGATTGAAGGTTTTTACTAAAACATAGTCAATTTTCTTACCAACCGTCAAGGCTGTGTTTGAAGGCAAGGTCCACGGAGTGGTCGTCCACGCCATCAAATATTTTGTTCCGTCAAAAGCAGCAAGCGGAGAAGCATTATACGTCTCGTCCTCAACCACTTTAAATTGTGCGGTAACTGTAGTATCCGTAACGTCCTGATACGTCCCGGGTTGGTTGAGTTCGTGCGAACTTAAACCAGTACCGGCTTTTGGAGAATAGGGTTGTATCGTGTAGCCTTTGTAAATAAGGCCTTGATTGTAAATATTCTTAAGCAGCCACCATACCGTTTCCATGTATTTTGGCTTGTAGGTGATGTAGGGATCTTCCATATCTACCCAATAGCCCATCTGCTCGGTAAGGTTGTTCCACACATCGGTGTAGCGCATTACCGCATTTTTACAGGCTTCGTTGTATTCTGAAACGCTGATCTTGGTCCCGATATCTTCTTTGGTAATGCCCAATTCTTTCTCCACACCAAGCTCTACCGGAAGTCCGTGGGTATCCCAACCGGCCTTACGTTTTACCTGCTTTCCTTTTTGGGTTTGAAAACGGCAAAAAATATCTTTAATAGCACGCGCCATAACATGGTGAATACCAGGCATTCCGTTTGCAGATGGCGGACCTTCAAAAAAGATATAAGGTTCATTGCCTTCACGCGTAGAAATACTTTTTTCAAATATGTCGTTTTCCTTCCAATAGGCTAAAATTTCCTCAGCCACTTTAGGCAGGTCAAGTCCTTTATATTCAGGGAACTTTGTGCTCATGATATGCGTTTTCTAATAAGTGTGCAAAATTACGGAATTTAGATTAGAAAAAAACCTATAAAAAGAATGCCTTAACATAGTCGTAATCTGTTGTGAAGATGCGTATTCAAAATGCCCATTTAGATTTCCGAAAAAGCAGCGCGTGCGTTATCCAAAGTGACGCATTGCCGTGTTTTATTGACAAATCACAAAAAACAAAGATGACAAATTTCAATATTCATAAAAATGCAGCGTGAAGCAGTAACTGAAGCCGTTTTTTGAGCACAAAGCGATAATTTGTAAAGGACTTAAAACCTGCTATCTATTGAAAACACTTGCTGCTACTAAAATTTCGCTTGAATTATTACAAGAGCTGTTGCCTACCGGTCAGTTGGTTTCTCAACATAAAGGCGCCACACTTTGCACCATTCATAAAAAAGTAAAACACCTCTATTGGCTTATTGAAGGTAGTCTTGACTTTTACACGCAACATCAAAATGCAGAGCAAGAAGTGCAGGTCGCACATAGCGACACCGTTTTTACCACAATAGGTTGGAATGGTTTTTTTGCACCGGAGCGCTATACCTTTAGCGCAAAAATCGCCAGTGAAGAAGCCACTTTTTACAAAGTGCCGATCACCGATTTTAAAGCAACTATTGCAGAAGTGAACACGCTGCTTCTCGCGGTTTGTCAAACCAACTACCAACTGCTTAAAAATGCATTGAGTAAGCAGGCTTCTTTGTTACGGCCGCAAAGTTTTCAAATTCCTAAAGACGAGCATTTTTACCTGAATCCTTCCATTGAAAAGTCAGAGATCATTCAATTGATGCGGCGATCACCTTTTCTTGATCAGTTTTCTGAACCTCAATTAAACAAACTTGCAAAGCTTGTTCAACGCCGTGATTATGAGCCTAACGAAATCATTTATGCGCAAGACAGCGCTTCAGAGGGTTTATACATTTTAATACACGGCGAGGTGGCCATCAAGCGTATGGAAGGCAAAATTGACATCAGCCAGCGCAGTATTTCTAATTCCGGATTTATTTTTGGTTGGTCCTCGCTGCTCAACCTTCCTGATATTTGCAACGCCATCACCACTGAAAAAACAGCGGTATACTTTATCAATCATCTGGATTTGCACCAACTTCTGGAAGAAGATGACCGACTCAAAAAACGCTTTTACCACCGCCTCATTTGGCTTATAGGCAATCAAATCAACGCCGCGTTTATTCGGTATACGTCGCTTTTAGGTAAACATAGTATTGATGCGGTATATCAATTGATCGAAAACAACCGCTCGCGGCTTACCGTAAATTCGAGTTTGCATTCGGTATTTCATTTGTTAAAAGATCAAACCACCAAAGCGCTTGCGTATGAAACCTTGCAGAATTTATTAACGCAGGGCTCAAGCCTAGAGCGACACATCGCATCACTGAGTCTCGAGTTTTTAAAACACGATCGGCGCGAACATCAGTTTAAAAATGCGTTGCGCAATATTTATGAGGCTGTCGCCGAAAACAATCCCGAAACCAGCCCACAACACAAACGCACAGCTTGTGCGCAAGCCACGCGCGAAGCACTAAAACAGGTTATGGTACACGTGGAAGGTATAGAGAATCTACCTGAGGATTCCGGACATATTTTTATTTACAATCACTTATTGAACCATCCGTTTTACACGCTGAATAATCAATTTCAGATCACATTAGATTCGCATTTTATCAGCGTTTTACTTGATGATAAATACGGTGAGCCCGGCATACGCACAGTGCGCATCGCCCAAGGTCAGGAATACGGACATCAAAATTATTATGAAAATCTGGGCTACATTAACGTGTACACCAAAGAATCTGAACTGCCGGAAGCCGCTGCCAAAACCAGCAACCGCAGTATTTTTTATACAGCTGCAAGCGAATTTTTAAAAAACAAAAAGAATCTCATCATCAGCCCAGAAGGCACTTCATACACTTCTGAAGAATCTCCCGGAGCTTTTAAAACAGGCGCCTTTAACCTCGCTCTAAATCTCAAAACCGAACCGCTCATCGTTCCGGTCGTTTTGGTGAATTTTGATAAACGCATCAACGACACCTTGTTTTACTGCAACATCCTGAAGCCCTTTAAAATGAGTGATCACGTGGATAAAAACGATCCCGCGCTGGTCAAAGCTTTTGTAGAAGATTATCAAAAAAAGTATGCAGACTATGTAGCCGAAGCTCGCGAAAAAGTAAAAAGGTTAATGACCAGTAATTTTTCGGCGGTGCCGGAAGAAGAACCACCGGTAATGTGGGCCAACGAGATCAAACGCCTGCGTCGTCGTGTTGAAAAACTGAAAAATCAAGAGGACTTGTACGTTTTCTACGGAAGTTCTTCGGTGCGGTTGTGGGTGCATATGCAAGAAGATCTTGCGCCTTTAAACACTTTAAACTTCGGATTTGGCGGCTCTACATATGCCTGGTGTTTGCACTATTTTGAAGAGATCTTTCAAGATGTGAATCCGTCGAAGCTAATTTTATATGCAGGAGAAAACGACATTACCCAAGGCCGTACACCACTTGAAGTTTTAGCCGACTTTAAAGAGCTTATCAAAGCGATAAAGGCAAAATATCCTAAAGTTCCGCTGGCGGTGATCAGCTTAAAACCCAGTGTAGAACGCGCGCATCTCATCCCGCAATTTATGGAGCTTAACGAACTGCTTTCAGAATATGTGATCACAGGCTTGGATGCGCAATTCATTAACGTATTCTCACAAATGATCTCGCTAGACGACAAACCCAACCCTAAACTCTATATGTCAGACGGCTTGCACCTCAACAAAAAAGGTTACATCATCTGGAGTGAGGTGATTAAGCAGGCATTGCAAAAGCCGGTTTAAAATGAAGGTTTACTCTAAAGATCTGTAAGTAATTTTACTCTGATTTTGTTCGTACCTGAAAAGTACTTTGATCTCAAAATCTCCCTTATTCCAGATGATAACGAGCGGCTTTTCTTCAAAAGTACCCTCACGAAGATCGTGTTCTGATTTTGTTAGACGTTGCTTAAATTCAGGATTAGAATCATCGATCGTTTCGCTAATCATAGAAGTATTAGTTGCCACCCAGATATGATCTGGTGCGCCATACTGTGCTACTAATGAATTGAAACTTTTAAAATTTAAAACTTCAAGCAAATGAACCGTTATTGAATGAACAACCTTTCTATCATTTTCATGAATGCTTAGACAGTTATATCTTGAATCATAAAACAACTTGTAACTTGAATCCTTTTCTAAAAAATATGTGCCATTTTGAAAAGGTTTATTTATAAACTCTTCCCCGATACAAGATGCTGCAAAAGCAATAGAGTTCCCAAGTAATGTTTCAAATTTCATTTATAATCGATTGATAAAACCCTAAAACGTATACTTCAACGCCATAATCAGATTACGTCCCGGTGCTGATATCCCAAAAGAATAAGGGCGTTAGCGCTGGTCGGCAATGTTTATCATTTAGACAAAAAACTGAAAAACTATATTTTAGATGAAATTAAACATTACCTACGGGTCTTATATTTCGCCTTAATCTAAATCATAGCATTGCTTCTACCTTTTGAATATCAGACTGGGATATCCTTAAAAGATCTTGAAGCCACAGGTTTTCACTTATATACTCTAGCCAATTATCTTGGAAATTATATCCCTTTTCTTTTAGCAGATTTACAAACCATTCCTGAAGGGTAAAATTTACGAGGCTTATAAAATCAATATATGAAGCTCCCTCAAACCATAAATTGTCAATTGTTTCCAAACTATCCTCAGTGGTTGAACCCAATGGTTCTTGAGAATAGAAATCATAAACTTGTAAAAACTTTTTTTCCAAGAGCAAACCCATTAAAATTAAGGATATACTCTTAACTTCTTGCTCTGATGCTTTAGGATAAAATTCTTTTACGTTTTGTGTAAAATGGTAAATGAATTCAAACTCACAAGAACAGATATTAACTAAGTATTGGAGATATTTCAATTCTATTTGACACATTATTCAATAAATTTTAACTCTCTAAAACGTATACTTCAACGCCATAATTAAATTACGTCCGGGAGCTGAAATGCCTGAAGAATACGGGCGATACCGTTGATCTGTGATATTTTCTAAAGCGGCGGTCGCTTTCCAGTTTTGTGCGATCTGGTATTCACTGTATACATTCAACGTGTACCAGCGCGGTGAGTACGGATTACCATCAGCATCCAGCGCGTACAAATAGGCATTGCCCTGTTGCGATGGCGCGAGTTCGTCATACTCAAACTGCCCGTTATATTCTGCAGACGCGTCAAACTTCCAGCGCTTCATACGATAAATAAGGTGCGTATTTCCAAAGAGTGGTGCCGCGTGTCGCAACGGCGCTTCGCTGCCGTCCTCTTCTTCCTGACTTCCTTCGGTAACAGCGATCTGAGAAGTGAGTTTTATATTCTTGTTAAACAAATATTCTAAACCGGCTTCAACACCATAAACCTCAGCACTTGCAGCATTTTGAATTGCTTGTACATTACTTGGCTCACCTTGATAATCTACGGTTGTCGCTCCGTTTAGACTAAAATCACGACGCACAAGCGCATTGTTCAAATGCGTGTAATAGGTTGCGACATCCAGACGTAATTTTTCATCAATACGCCACGCCGCACCCAACTCGGCATTATAGGCATATTCTGCCTTGAGATCAGGATTAGGCACCACCACAGACCCGGGTTCACTATCAAAGATTTTCCCGATATCATCAATATTAGGCGCTCTAAATGCTGTGCCCAAATTCAGTTTAAGATTGAAATTTTCTGCCGTTTGCCAATTCAGGCCGGCATTTCCGGTAAAATTTCCGAAGCTTACATCTGCCTTTTCAAACGGAAAATCATAAAAAGTATCGTCAAAAGTAGCATCGATCAATATATGATTGTACCGAAGACCGGTTTGCAAGGTTAAACTTTCAGCCAAGTTGAATTGTCCACTTAAATAGGCTGCTAGTGATTGCCAGCTCGAATCATCTGGGTAGCGGGTTGCGGTTGCTGCCTGGTCGCCGGTGGTAATATCGGTTTGCTTTCCGTAGGAGCCAATTTTGTTATACACATATTCTAGCCCATAAAACAACTGATTTGAGCCCATTTCCTTTGTAAAATCAAGAGCTAAAGAATAGGCATTCACCTGCTCTTGCGTGGTAAATAGTATTGGATCGCCAAAATCACGATCATTTCTACTCTCTTCAAAATATTGAATTGCCGCAGTAAGCTTGGCGTCGTCATAAAAATCGCCGTTTCCTTTTTTATCGATTTGAAGATTTCCCATAAACCACAACTGCGGGCCGTAATACCATTCTGCAGAACGCAGCTGCCCGTTTCTGGTTCGCGTAAGTCTATCATAACGCGCGTAATCTGAAGTAGTGCTGTAATGCAACCCAAGATTAAAATCCCAAATACTATTGGGCATATAGCGCACTTTTTGGGTAAGGTTGATCATATCAAAACCGGTAGGCGTTTGCACATTTGGGTCGTCATTTTCTACCACCGTATCCGCACCGTTTTCACTTACCACATATTCGGGACGCAGGTAATCTCCAGGGCCGTGACTTCCCATACGCAGATCGTCAAAATCAGAATAGCTTACGCTGGTTAAAAACGCCCACTTCTTAGCACCTATATTGAAATCGATGTGACCGGTTTTTTCATTATTTGCTGTAGCATATCGGGTAAGCGCCATTCCTGAAAATACGGTACCTTCTTCAAAAGAAAAGGCCGGTTTTTTAGTATAAAAATTCATCACACCACCTATTGCATCACTACCATACACCACAGATCCCGGACCTAAAATAACTTCAGTTTGATCAATGGTAAAAGGATCGATATTGATCACATTCTGAAGGTTTCCTGATCGAAAAATAGCCGTATTCATACGTACACCATCTACCGTCAACAGCAATCGGTTTGTTGAAAAACCACGTATCATCGGGCTACCACCACCCAACTGACTTTTTTGAACAAAAACCTGCCCGCTCTGATTGAGAAAATCTGCCGCGGTTTGTGGATTTTTCATCTCAATATCTTCAGCATCCAGACTTACTATTTTTTGGGCGATATCTTTAGACTCCTGCTCAAATTTTGACACCGAAAGTACCACCTCGTTAAGTTGGTTCTCGTTATCTTCCAGATACACCAAATTCCCTTCAGAAACAATCGCCGCCTTTGTGGTTTTCAGCGTGATGTGGGAGACGTGCGTGATAAAAATAGTTTCAGATTTTGTGAAGGCAGACACGTCAGCGTTTCCTTCTTCATCACTTACCACGTAGGTAGATCGTGCACTGTTATACAAAGCAGCATTAGTCACCGGGGATTTGGTCTGCTTGTCAAGCAGCTTTATAGTTTGCGCTTGTACAGCGACAGAGCAAAAAGTAAAAAGGAGAAGAATAAGGGGTAATCTCATAAAATACGGTTAGTTAAAAAGGGAGCTTAACACAGCCAGTGACTTTGGTTTTTTAAACCCGTGTAAATGTAATTCATAGTATGCCAAAAGCATATTTATAAAGTCTGCGCGCCTTTTTTGATTCAGTTTTATGGTAAAAAGTGCATCAAAATTTATACCCAATAGCAGTTTG
>Ga0208029_1001430_pt1 | contig 10514 bp, 9 predicted proteins | sample MalvireepMed_s12_FD_184242 | JGI IMG/M metagenome (GOLD analysis project Ga0208029, IMG submission 184242) | Marine viral communities from the Global Malaspina Expedition - Malaspina viral metaG DeepMed_s12 (SPAdes) (version 2) | ecosystem: Environmental > Aquatic > Marine > Oceanic | place... | reverse complement strand
GATGAAGCGCAAGATCGCTTTTGATGCCCTATTTTCTGCAAGTGATTATGTTGCTCTGGGAGGCATGCGTGAATTACGCGCTCATGGTTTTAAAATTCCCGAAGACATAGGGGTTGTAGGTTTTAGTAACGAACCTTTTACAAAATATCTAGAACGGCCATTGACTACTGTGGGCCAAACACCAGTTCTTATGGGACAGATTGCTGCTCAGGTATTTTTAGAGCAAATTTCTGATGTTAAGAAAAATGTTCAAGTAGAGAAAAAAGTGGTGTTAAGCCCGGAACTCTACACCCGGGATACCTCATCAAAAAAAGGAAGCTAAACGGCCTCCTTTTTTCAGTTTTCTTAATCTATAGGTTTATTTTAAAGAGATACTCCACGTTTCCAGGGGATGAAATCATCTTGTCCTAACGCATCAGCTTTTGATTGTACTTCGCCACTCGCAACCTGAATGACATGTTCCAAAATTTCTTCTCCCATCTCCTCAATAGTTTTCTCTCCGCGTATAACCGCACCACTATCGATATCTATAATATCTGGCATTCTACGTGCTAAGGTACTATTTGAGGCTACTTTAAGCACAGGAGCGATAGGATTTCCTGTAGGCGTTCCCAATCCTGTAGTAAACACCACAACACTGGCTCCAGAACCCACCATAGCCGTGGTACTTTCTACATCATTTCCGGGAGTACAAAGTAAATTTAATCCCGGTTTGGTGACATATTCTCCATAATCGAGAATTGCTTGAATAGGTGAAGTTCCTCCTTTTTTAGCTGCTCCGGCAGATTTCATCGCATCAGTGATCAAACCATCTTTGATATTTCCCGGAGATGGATTCATATCAAAGCCAGAACCGGCATCTACGGCAGATTTTTCATAAGCCTTCATCAAGTGCATAAAACGTTCTGCATCTTCATCAGAAACACAACGATTGACCAACTCCTGCTCTACCCCACATAATTCTGGAAATTCTGAAAGTATAGGTGAGCCTCCTACTGCAGCTAGAATATCTGATGCATAACCCAAAGCGGGATTTGCAGAAATCCCTGAAAATCCATCAGAACCGCCACACTCTAAGCCCATTTTCAATTTAGAGATAGGCGCTGGTTGACGCTTGATCTGATTGGCTTTTTTGATTCCTTCAAAAGAGTCTTTGATAATTTTAGCAAGCATTTCATCTACCGTGCCTTCTTGTTGCTGCTCATAAATGAGCACAGGCTTTTTGATGGATGCATTTTTTTCAGCAAGAGCATTTTTAAAAATATCTATTTGTAGGTTTTGACATCCAAGGCTTAAGACGGTAGCTCCGGCAACATTGGGGTTATTTACATAACCCGCGAGCAGTTTTGATAAGGAAACCGAATCCTGACGAATGCCTCCACAGCCGCCCTGATGCGTAATAAATTTCACTTCAATATTGTCAAAAATAGCCTGCTCCTCCTCTATTTCTGCTACTGCGGTATCTTCTGGAGCGCCATTGATTAAATTGCGCAAGAGCTGACGTTGCTTACTCGCTTTATGAAAAGAAAGTTCCTTTTCAAAAACGTCTTTAAGCAACTCAATGTTTCGGTTTTCACAAAACACCAGCGGAAAAAACAACCACACATTTTGTGTCCCCACCTGGCCATCTTCGCGATGGTAGCCCATAAAAGTGCGGTCTTTCCATTTTGAAATATCCGGAGCAGTCCACGAGGTAGTCTCTGTTTTTTGAGATACCGAATTAGCCTCGTGCTTTACATTCTCTGTAGTAAGCAAACCACCCACATCGATTGCACTTAAAGCTTTACCCACCAAAACGCCATACATAAAAATAGGATCATCAGCCTTTAAATTGACCAAGGCTATTTTATGTTTCGCTTTAGAATCGGTTAAAATTTTGAGGGATTGTCCTTCAAACTCTACAACATCTCCGGCAAATAAATCTACCAGAGCTACTGCTACATTATCGTCAGGATGAACTTTTATCAGCTTACTCTTCATACTTTTAATCTTAATAACAGCTCTTAAACTGTATATTTTTTATAGGCTTCTTCTACCCCGTTTTCTTCAATTAAGGCAAGCGCTGTAGTGATGCGCTCTTCTAATCCTTCAATCTTGGTCAGGTCTTGATCCCAAAATGTCGAATTGCTTAACACAGCTTTAGACACTGCCGCATAATTGTCTTCTTTCCACACCTCATCAAAAAATGCAACAACGGCTGCATCGTCTTTAATTGGCAATGCTTTACCCTTCCAGGTGCCTTTGTAAAACCGAATTAAACAAGCTAAAGCAAAGGTAAGATTTTCAGGTAATCGATTGTACGCTTGCTCAAAAGCCAAAAGACTAGGAAGCACACGCACTTTAAATTTTGATACTGTATTGAGAGCAATACTAGATAACAAATGCTTGATAAACGGATTTCTAAATCGATCAAAAACCGCAGCTGCAAACTCATTCAGTTCTTCTTCAGAAAGGTCTAGTGTAGGATTAATTTCGTTGAAAACAGCATCACGTACAAACTTACCGGTGAACTCATTGTCTACCGTTTCTTTTACGGTTTCATTTCCATAGAGCAAAGAAAACGGCACCATTGTCGTATGCGCGCCATTAAGAATACGCACTTTACGCGTGCGATACGGTTGCATATCTTTAACAACCAAAACGTTATCATCTATCTGATCAAACGGAATTTTAGCTTTTAAAGCCTCGTCGCCTTCAATTACCCAAAGCAAAAAGGTTTCTGCCGAAACAATAAGGTTGTCTTTAAATTCTAACTGACTTTGATACGCATCAATATCATCTTTAGGATAACCCGGAACAATACGATCAACTAAAGTATTGTGAAAGCTATTACTGGTTTCTATCCACGATTTAAATGCATCCCCCAACTCCCACAAATCTGCATACTGCAAAATGATTTTTTTAAGCGTATCTGCATTATGGTTGATCAATTCACAAGGAATGATCGTAAGTCCTTTATCTGCTGCTCCGTCAAAATGAGTGAAGCGCTTGTAAAGAAGGGCAGTAACTTTTGCCGGAAAACTAGAATGCGGTGTACCCTCTAGCGTATCACTGTCGTCAAAACTTATTCCTGCTTCAGTAGTGTTTGAGATCAAAAACTCTAGATCTTCACCTTCGGCTAAGGCCAGATACCGCTCATAATCATCATACGGGTTAATTCCGTCTTGAACACAAGAAATGGTATGAATCTCTTCGGTCTCTTCCCCATTTTTAATACCTCTTAAAAACAAGTTATAAAGTCCGTCCTGTTCATTCAACATCCCCACCATACCTCCCGCAAGAGGTTGAATTACTGCAACTCCGGCGTTAAAGTTGGCTTCTTTATTCAGTTTATCTATAATATAATCTACGAAGGCTCTCAAAAAATTCCCCTCACCATATTGAATGACTTTTATAGGTAGTTTTTCGGTATACCCCGCGTTAGTTCTGTTTAAGTTTTCCATAGGTTAATCTAGGTTGAAATAGGTTAGTTTTATTCAAATAATGACGGTAACCAAAGGCTTATTGCCGGGATAAAAGTCACCATTAACAAGATGATCGCCATAACGGCATAAAGTGGCAGCAACGGCTTCATAATTTTCTGGATAGATGTTTTAGCGACTCCTACTCCAATAAAAAGTACTGCGCCCACCGGTGGTGTACAAAGTCCCACACACAGGTTCATCACCATCATAATTCCAAATTGTACCGGCTCTACACCCATGCTGGTTACTACCGGCAAAAATATAGGCGTAAAAATCAAGACTGCGGGTGTCATATCCATAAAAGTACCCACAAATAAAAGTAGGATGTTGATGATGATGAGTATCACAAATTTGTTTTCGCTAAGCGAAAGCAAAGCAGCACTTACATTTTGTGGAATATTTTCAAAAGACATCACCCAAGACATGCTCATAGAAGTAGCGATCAAAAGCATTACAATAGCTGTAGTACCCACAGAATTTAAGAAGATACTTTTTAGGCTAGATACTTTTAACTCGCGATAGGCAAAAGACAATACTAAGCAGTACAAAACTGCAATCCCTGAAGCCTCAGTTGCGGTAAAAATACCGGTTACAATACCTCCGATTACGACTACAAGCAGCAAGAGACTAGGTAAAGCATCTAAAAAGGTCTTCAAAACAGCTCCTAAACTACTACGTTCCCCTGCCGGATATCCTTTCTTTTTGATCCAAAATGCAGCGACAAGCATCAGAGCGAGTCCCATTAGAATTCCGGGAATATAGCCTGCTAAAAAGAGTGACGCAATAGAAACGCCACCACTCGCCAGAGAATATACGATCAATACATTAGAGGGAGGAATGATCAAGCCCGTAGTTGAAGCAGTAATATTAATCGCTGCACCAAACTCTTTAGAATAATTTTCTTTTTCCATAAAAGGCCCTAGAATTCCACCAATTGCAGAAGTTGCAGCTACGGCAGACCCTGAGATCGCTCCAAAAAGCATCGCTGCAATGACGTTGACATAGATGAGTCCACCGGGTAAAGCACCCATTAAAGCTTTTGCAAAATTGATGAGTCGCAGGGCGATACCTCCTTGATTCATGATTTGTCCCGCAAGTACAAAAAGCGGAATTGCCAAGAGTGAAAAACTGTCTAAACCGGTTGCCATACGCTGGGCTATCGTGGTAACACTAGCCAGTGAATCTATAGAAACCATAATAGTTAAGAGGCAAGAAATACCAATAGACCAAGCCACCGGAACCCCAATACCTAACAACACAAAAAATACCAATACAAGAATTAAAACTTCGATCATTAGGCTAAATATTTTTGAGGATTTGCCAATTCAATGGCTTTATACCAGATAATTAAAATTCCGCTGATAGGTAATACTGCATAAACAACTCCTAAGGGTAATCCTAAGGCTGCAGAGTATTGTCCCAATTCAAAATTGACGTAAACCAAATTTGCACCACCAACGATGAGTGCAAAAAATGCAAACAACATAATCAGGATATTGATCCCAATACGGAGTTTGATTCGGCTTTTTTCATCGAGCTTAGGCGGAAGAATATTAATCGCCAAATGGTCTTGTTGGCCTGAGGCATAAGCCGCTCCCAGAATACCAATCCAGATCAATAAATACCGCGCGATTTCTTCGGTAAACGAACTCGCAGACTGAAGCACATAACGTGAAAACACTTGCCAAAGCACTGCGATAACGATTGAAGCCATTAGAAAAACTAAAATAGCTCCTAGAATTTTGTCTAACTTTTGTTTCATATTAATTGGTTTTAACCGCTTGAATTGCTTCAATGAGTTCTTTCATCTCAGGATCTTCAGAAAATTGCTCATACATCGATTTCACGCGATTGCGAAAGGGTTCTTTATCTGGAGTGATAACTTCAACTCCTGCCTTCTTAATTTCTGCAAGAGCTTCCATTTCTGCTTCGTGCCAAATTTTCTTTTCAAACTCCAGCGATTCGTCAGCTGCTTCCTTTACCCATTTTTGTTCTTCTTCAGACAAGTCATTCCAGATCAATGTACTTATTAAAAGTTCGTCAGGTAATGCCGTGTGCTCGTCTACTACGAAATATTTACACACCTCATAATGATGCGATAAGTAAAAGCTGGGCAGGTTATTTTCTGCACCATCTACAACACCTTGCTGCAAAGCGGTGTATAACTCACCCCAAGCAATTGGCGTAGGCGAACCTCCTAAGTTTTTTACCATATTCATAGCGGTTTGACTCTCCATCACACGAAGTTTTAAGCCTTCTAAATCTTCTGGAGTTTCAACAGGCTCTTTTGTATAAAAACTACGACTTCCTGCATCATAAAAAGTAAGTCCCTTTAAACGCTGCGGAATACTTGAACTCAAAAGCTTCTCCCCGATCTCTCCCTCTAAAACGGCAAAGCGATGTTCTGCATCTCTAAACAAAAAGGGGAGACCAAAAACTTTAAGTTGTGGAGCAAAATTCTCAAGAACACCGGTAGATACTTTTGTCATTCCTAGACTACCTATTTGCAAAAGCTCTAGGCATTCACGCTCAGAACCTAACTGCTGACTGGGATAAATATCTAAACTCATTTTCCCAGCTGACTTTTCCTTCAGGCGTTCTCCCATAAAGACCATCGCTTTATGTACGGGATGCGTCACATCCAGACCGTGAGCAAGTTTGATAACGCGGGTATCTGAAGCTTCTGTACAGCTGTAATTACTTAACAGCAATACGGTTGCCAGCGTAAAAACGAATACGTGTTTTAAACTTTTCATGAACGTAAGGTTTTAACCAGCTGAAGCGCTTCTTTTATTTTACTGCTAATGGCAGCGTAATCAAATGCGCCTTCAGCATTTTTAATGAAGAGTTTTGAGCCTATTCCTACACAGTGTACACCGGCTGCAAACCATTCTTTAAGGTTTTCTTCGGTTGGGCTTACACCTCCGGTAGGCATAATGCTTGCCCAAGGTAATGGCCCTTTAACTCCTTTAACAAAAGCCGGACCTCCTACTTGCGCACCTGGGAATATCTTAACCACTTCTGCCCCCAATTCTTCGGCATACGAAATTTCAGAAACCGAACCACATCCCGGCATCCAAGCTACTTTTCGACGGTTACACGCTTTTGCCATTTCGGCATTAACCACCGGTGAAACAATAAAATCTGCTCCCAGCTGAATGTACAACGATGACGTGCCGGCATCTAAAACCGACCCCACTCCCATCATCATCCCGTCGAGTTCTGCCTTAGCAAATTTGTTGAGTTCGCCAAAAACTTCGTGCGCATAATCGCCACGATTGGTAAACTCAAAGGTGCGTAATCCTCCATCATAACAAGCCTTTAAAACCTGCTTACAAACCTCTAGATCTGCATTATAGAAAACCGGTACGATCCCGTTTTCCTTCATCTGAAGCACTACTTCTATTCGAGTATATTTTGCCATTAAGTATTTTTTTATCTTTTAATTCTTCCTCCTGTATTGCCTTGCATAACTTCGGTTATTTCAGCTACAGAAACTAAGTTCACATCTCCCAAAATGGTATGCTTCAATGCGCACGCGGCATTGGCAAAATTCAAGGCTTTTTCAGCATCATAATGAAGTAAACCATAAATCAAACCAGCTGCGTAAGCATCACCGGTACCAATGCGATCAACCACTTGTGTGATTTCAAGTTCATTGGTTTCTATATATGCTTGATCAACCCAAGCTCGCCCATAAATCTTTTGCCAGGAAGCACTTAAACCGGTTCGTATTTTATCAAAAACCTGCTTGATATTAGGACATTCGGTCATCAACTTTTTGCTTGCTGCGATAAAGCCTTCCTGATCCAATTCAAAAGAAGTTCCCAGAATCTCATTGATCTCGTTTACGCCACCAATAAAAATGGTTGAAAGCCCTACGAGTTCTTTCAAAACCTCCTGACCGTTACGTCCATATTGCCACAGATTACTTCGATATGCAGGATCTGCAGTGATCTGTAATCCTTTCGCATTCGCGGAAATCAAAGCGGCTTTTAAAGCTTGGTAAGCAGCCTCAGAAATTGCCGGTGTAATACCCGTCCAGTGAAAAAATGCTGCATCTTCAAAAACCTGATCCCAGTTTATAGTTTCAGGCTGAATATTGGCAAATGAACCATTCAAACGATTGTAAGCAATCTGACTGCTGCGCATTCCAGAACCTACTTCAAGTAAATATTGACCTATAGGATGTGCTACTTTTTGCACGGCTGAAACATCAAGCCCATATTGTCGTATACTCGCTAACGCAGCATCACCCACTATATCATCAGAAACTGCGGTAATGTGTGCCACATCTTCGCCTAAAACAGCTAAAGAAGCACCTACATTCATCTCGGTACCTCCAAAGAAAAAATCCAGGGATTTTGCTTGTGATAGCTTTCGGTTTTCTGCGGGAGAAAGCCTAAGCAACACTTCACCAAAGGTTACTATTTTTTGAGTTTTACCCATCCTATTCTAGAAGTTGAAATATTCCTTAGCGTTATGATAGCTAATATTAGCAATAGTTTGCCCCACCAAATCCATATCATTAGGCAATTCACCAGAAGCGATTTCTTTACCAAAAAGGTTGCATAAAACTCTTCTAAAATATTCGTGACGCGGAAAAGATAAAAAGCTACGGCTGTCTGTTAACATCCCAACAAAACAACTGATGAGCCCCATATTAGAAAGAGCGTTCATTTGTTTTTCCATCCCGTCTTTCTGGTCTAAAAACCACCATCCGGAACCTAACTGCACTTTCCCTTTCACGCTTCCATCGTTAAAATTACCTATCATCGTCGCCATCACTTCATTGTCTGAAGGGTTCAAATTGTAAATTATGGTTTTGGTCAATTTGTCTTTGCTGTCTAAAGCGTTTAGAAAATTAGATAAAGCTTCTGCCTGTGAATAGTCACCTATCGAATCCCATCCGGTATCTGGACCTAATTGAGCCAGCATTCGTTTATTGTTATTGCGTAAAGCTCCCAAGTGAAACTGCTGAACCCAACCTAATTCGTGATAGGTTTCTCCCAAAAAGAGCAGGAGAGCCGTTTTGAATTTCTCTACTTCTTGCGGTGCTAGATCTGCACCTACCCGGCGCTTTTTAAAGATCTCTTTGATCTCTGCTTCTGAAGCTTCTGCCCAAGAAATCTGGTTTAAGCCGTGATCACAAAGTCTGCAGCCGTTCTCATGAAAAAAGTCGATACGCTGACGTAAAGCGTCTTGCAGATCTGTATACGTAGCAATACTTGTTTTGGCTACATCCTCCAGCTGATTTAAATAAGCATTAAACCCTTCAGCTTCAATCAAAATTGCTTTATCAGGACGAAAAGCTGTGCTCATATTGAGTCCAGCCTTTTTACCATCATACTTACGATGTTGCTCTAGTGTATCAAGTGGATCTTCTGTAGTACAAACCGTTTCTACATTCATTTGCTTTAGCAAACCGCGACAGCTGTTTTCTTTAAGCTGTAACTGGCGATTCACTTCTTTATAGATCTCCGGGCCAGACTGCTCGTTAAGCAATTCATCAATATCAAAATAACGCTTTAACTCAAGATGCGTCCAGTGATACAATGGATTACGCAACGTGTGCGGAACAGTCTTTGCCCAAGCTAAAAACTTTTCCTCATCACTAGCCTCACCAGTGATAAAACGCTCATTTACACCAAGTGTGCGCATAGCCCGCCATTTATAATGATCACCACTAAGCCACACCTGAGAAATTGTCTCAAATTGACGATCTGCCACAATCTCTGCCGGTGGCAGATGATTGTGGTAATCGATTATAGGTTGTGGCGCCGCATACTTATGATAAAGCTCTTCTGCATATTTATTCTGCAAAAGAAAGTTATCTGTAATAAACGTGTTCTTCACACGGCTTGCTGTATCTGCTGTACTCATAATCTTTTTTATTTTTGGTATTATCTACCCATCCAACCGCCATCAACGGTCATTACGGTCCCGCTCATATAATCACTTGCAGGTGATGCAAGGAAAATTATAGGGCCTTTAAAATCTTCTGGTTTTCCCCATCTACCTGCAGGAATACGTGCAAGAATAGAGGCACTACGGTCTGGATCATCCCGTAAAGCTTCGGTATTGTCTGTAGCGATATATCCCGGAGCTATTGCATTTACCTGCACTCCTTTGCCTGCCCATTCGTTAGACAAGGCCATCGTAAGCTGACCTATAGCACCTTTAGAAGCTGCATATCCGGGAACGGTAATTCCACCTTGGAAAGTGAGCAGAGAGGCTGTGAATATGATTTTACCACTCCCTCGTTTCACCATTTCTTTACCCAGTTCACGACTCAAAATAAACTGTGCATTTTGATTTACTTCGATCACTTTATCCCAGTACTCATCGCTGTGCTCTGCGGCCGGTGCTCTTAAAATAGTCCCGGCATTATTTACGAGAATATCGATCTTGCTGTTCTCTGACTTTACTTTTTCAATAAAAGCATAGAGCGATTTACGATCTGAAAAATCACATTGATATCCTGTAAATTTTTTACCCGTGGCCAAAACAGCCTTTTCTATTGCAGAGCCCGACGTCTCTAAAGACGCAGATACCCCAAGGATGTCTGCACCCGCTTCTGCTAAAGCTTCTGCCATTGCGAAGCCAATTCCACGTTTACAACCGGTTACTAAAGCTGTTTTTCCTTCTAAACTAAAAAAACTCATACTGTCTTTATTTTAATTCGTCTGGAGTTACTTTATCCATATCGCCATAATCCAAGTTCTCTCCTGCCATTCCCCAAATGAAGGTATAGTTAGAAGTTCCCGCACCTGCGTGAATTGACCATTCCGGAGAAATTACCGCCTGATGATTTTTCATAAAAATATGACGGGTCTCGTGTGGCTGCCCCATAAAATGGCTGATGGTTTGTCCTTCTTCTAAGTCGAAATAGAAATATACTTCCATTCTACGCTCGTGAGTGTGTGGCGGCATCGTATTCCATACATTTCCTTCTTGAAGCTCAGTCATTCCCATTTGCAACTGGCAAGTTTCTACCACACTATTTACAAGAAGCTTATTAATAACACGCTTATTTGAAGTCTTGGTGTC
>Ga0208029_1001420_pt1 | contig 10581 bp, 12 predicted proteins | sample MalvireepMed_s12_FD_184242 | JGI IMG/M metagenome (GOLD analysis project Ga0208029, IMG submission 184242) | Marine viral communities from the Global Malaspina Expedition - Malaspina viral metaG DeepMed_s12 (SPAdes) (version 2) | ecosystem: Environmental > Aquatic > Marine > Oceanic | place... | reverse complement strand
GCGGACAATAAACGTCAAGAGCGTCGTCGAAAGTACCACACCGATTAGATACAGTAACCAGACAGGTACGGGTAAGAATCTACCAAGGGACATCAACAGAATGTCCTCCCCGGCATGAATCACCCCAACGGTTCCGATTAAGCGAACCAACGGTTGCATCTAATCATTCTCAAGGACTTTCATGGAAAGTGCCACCATTCCCCCAACCGTACCTGTCGCAATCTCAATCATGTCCGAATAAATCGCATAGCCCGTGATGGCCCCGAACATCACCAGCGCAATGAATATCTGTGGCCTGACTCGTGCCATCAGCGATCCGAATATTTCTATCATCGTGTCACCGCATAAACCAATAGCCCGATTATGATTCCCGATCCGCCAATCAAAAGATGGACTTTCGCTTCAAGAGCCGAAACCTTTTTTTCCATGTGTACCCAATCGTTGGTCAAGAACTTATTGAAGCGTTCGAAGAAGTAGTTGTCTAAGGCCATTGCTCTTTCTCTCTCAGTTATTGTGCTGATGTTTACGGTCTACCCGACTCAATCCACACAAAAGGATAAACGACCACCTTAAAACGGCTCTCATGCAGGCTAGTCTCGTCTAAGCGTAGTCCATTCAGCTTTGCCGCGCTTGTATAGATTGACTTCGTGCCTAAGACACCAGATGCACATTCTTTTGGCCCATCCGCAAGCGACGAAGCGATGCAGTCCTATCTTGCATGACAGCCTGACGAGGAATCGATTATGCCTTCGAAGGATCGACGGATAATCTTGCATATCACCCCACCAACGGATCGTAAAGATGCGCCACGTCGTTCTCGTCTAACACTGTCCAGCCATTGTGGTAGATATGCGCCACCGAGTCTTGCGCGTTCCATTCGCAGTTCATGTCTCCGACATACGTCTTTACATAGACCAAAGCGTCGGGAGCATTGCCTTTGTGTTCGTCTCTGAGACGCCAATCTTGACTGCTTCGTCGATAGCATAGGCGATTGTGTGTCTTCTCTCTTACGACCCCTGCAACGCGCTCGTGCGGCTTCGCAGACGGATCGCGATACATGGTCAACGTCTCATCGTTCAAGACAGCCATCGCTCTGAGATTCAAACGACCCTTACTGTTGTCGGTGGACAGAACCTGGCATCGCCCCAGATATTCTTTGAACCACCACGACTTGCCAGCAATCTTGATTCGCATCCAGCCTTTCTTTCTGTCCCAAGACAGTTCGATGTCGTGGACGCCAGGCGGGATTGGAGCCTGCGTCGGTATCGGCGCAGGATTCTGGTATTGCTGGTCTTCGTACTGGTCAACGACGAGTTCAGTTTGCACTAGCTAACTCCTTGGAAGACCGCTTCCCGTTGTTAGTTTCCGGTTTATCTTCCTCTGGCTCCGGCACAGGCGGTTCTTCGGGCGGCGGCTGAACACAAGTCTCGACAGGTGATGGTTCAGCAGGCGGCTCAATCGTGGTCTGCTGGCCTGCTGGGTCGTTGTAGCGCAACTGCCCATCCTCTAGGACTTGGACATACTCCAGCTTCCTCTCGCCCATAGTCAACTCACGCAACCATTGGGTGCGCTCGATGATGGCTCTGGTCAGCAAATCTTCCTTGTCCAGATGGGCATTGATTTCTTGGAAGTGGCGATGTTCAATCTCTCCGATTTCCTGGGCCGCATACTTTGATAAGTCAGCCATGATTCTCTCCTTTAGGCATCCGCGATGCTGGATGCGATTGGGCTACCGCCTGCCGCCAGCTTGGTCTTGAGGTCGGCATACGCCTGGGCGTATGGGTTGCTGTTGCTGGTCGGGTCGTAGGTGCAAGTGAAGTGTTCGATTTCACGGCTGTTCAGGCGGTTGCCCCACTCAGGGTATTCACCAGTGGCGTTTCTTTTTACAGCGGAGGCGTGGAGAACCACGTTGTAGTGACACCGCCAATGTACCGCCGTATCGGGGTCACTACTCGCATCATACTTCTTCACCTGTACGGTCTGGATACGAGCATAGACCCCTGCAATGGTCGTACCCTCAAGACCCTGAAGCCTATCGGTATTGAATGTGATTGCCATTAGGGGCATCCTCCTCGGAGAGCCTTGAGTTGGGTTTCCAAGCCGTCAATCCTAGCGGTCAATTCTTCGGCCTGGCCCCGAATCTGTGTCTGTAGTTGCCAGATTGCACCGTTGTGAAGACGCTGGAGCGCGGTGACATTTAACAATCCTCCGTTCTCTAGGGTGCATCCCAGGATTCCTAGTTCCACCAGCGAACATTCGTTGTATGTGATGAACTCGTCCCAGCGGCAATCCACCAGTCCTTTCGCGCCAAACTTCGACTTAGTGATGTCCAGCGCACGAATCATCTCAGTGTCATTGTAATTATCGGTTATCTGCGTAAGGCTACAACCGCAACCAGCGAAGAAGTCTCCTTCCTTGTCAAATAGGAACTTGGTCGATGATTCACACCTCATAACCACCATGTTGTGGTTAGAGTCGAGTGGCCCAGCACTCGTACTGCCGTCTGATTTTCGTGAGTCTAGGCGGATTGCCGCACTTGCTTGTTTAATCTTGCCGTCGCATCCACTATTTTGATTCGCTCGGATTACGACAGCAAAGACGCCTGCTTGATTCCATCCCTCTACCAGTAGTCCACCATTGCAGTTATGGGCTTTCTTGAACGCCCCATAGGTATCTGCCTGAGTGCAGGCAGTAAACGAATGACCAACATCTGAACTTTTAAGGGATATGATTTCGTTATCGCACCCGGCTTGGCATATAGAAATGCCAGTACCCATGTAAGTGTTAGCCGTTCCCAAGTCTGCGCCAACCCGCAACTCAGAACCATCCAGGCGCATCCCGGTGTAACCGTTGGTTGTAAATGCGAGTTCGTGACATGCAGGTCTGTACATGCCTGTATTCAAATCTCCGACAAAGGAAAATCCGGGCGTGTCCTCATCCCCCGTCCCTGAGATGACTTGGCCTCCCGATGGCAGGGTTATAGTCCCTGTCGTATCAGCGATGGTGACTGCTGACCCCTGTGACGTTGACCCGCCTGTGCCGTTGGCGCGGAGGATGGCGTTATCAGTGCCGCCAGAAACAACACCGCCACCAGCATCTTCCCATGCCACCGCCGCACCAGCACCACCAGAGGTCAGTACCTGGCCGTCTGTGCCGTAGTTGGCACCCGCGATTCCTATCTCATTCTGGCTGGTGAATCGGAACCGTTCAGCCGCTGTTTCTGAATGGCCTGTGTAGAAGATGAGGTCAGTTGCGTTAACCGTATTGGAGAACGTGCCTTGCGCTACCGCCGCAATGGTTGCCGCTACTAGCCTGGCATCAGCCGAACAATCTGCTTCCAATGGGGCTTGGAAGTCAATCCTGCCCAAGACATCACAGGCAACAACGGTTGTTTCACCTGTCGTGAGTTTCAAGTGGCCTGGCCCTGCCGCAGTTGCGCCTCGTATATCTAGGAGATTGCATGACTGGTCGTAGAGCATATATGCACCAGCGGCAGCACCGAAGAAGGTCACATCATGGCCTGTATCATCGACACCCACTGTGAGCGCACCACTTACAGTGACCGCAGAACTAGGGGTCAGCGTAATGCCCCCAGCATCGCTAGTCAGGCAGATTGAGGCGGCACCACTTCCCAGGTCGGAATGGATGATGATGGTTTCAGAAGTGCCAGCATCGGCGGTCAAGCGGATTGCGCCAGCGGCGTCCAAGCCCGACTTGATGCCAATGCCGCCGACATCTGATAGCAACTGGACGGATGCCACGCCTTCATTGACCGCAGTTCCAGTGTCGTTGTAAATCTGGATCGTGCTAGTCGTGCCGCCGTCAGCGGTTAGATTGATGGCATTGGCTAGGTTGGCTGTACTGCGAATCCCAACGCCCCCAACATCCGACAAGATATTGATGGACTCCGCACCCTCTGTGACGGACGTTCCAGTGTCGGCGTGAATCTTAATCGTGCCACTTGTACCTGTGGACTGCGCGATGTAGATGGCGGCGGCGGCGTTGGCACTGGACACTAAGTCGATATCACCGCTGGAGAGCATATCAACATCAGTCCCGTCGTAATCAATCGTGCCGTTAACGTCTAACGCTCCACTGAGGGTCAGGTCTGTAATGCTGGGTGTAGCAGTCCAGGCTGGCGCACAACTGGCCTGATGCAAGATGTTGCCGTTGGTGCCTTTTGCCAGTCTCGCCGTAGCGTTTGCACCAGTCGCGTAGAGCATGTCCCCAGCCGTGGTCAACTTGGCTGGTGCGCTTAGATCCATATTGGCCTTAATCTGCGCGTTTAATAAAGCCGCCGTGACCACCTCGCCAGTGACCCAAGTCCGTGGTGTCGTCCAAGCCATTCGTTCCTCCTAGTATGCCAATCGTGTGCTGTTGCCTAGTGACGAAGTTCCCACGACGAAGAACCCCGCATATCCGCTCGCCTGCGACAGCGTGAATGTCGCTCGATGATTCAATCGGCTGTCCACCTGATGATGTACTGCTTCAACGAAGAAGTCTTCGTCGATCCCCAATCCTGCGTCTCCTGTTGCGGTCACTGTGACCAAGTCGCTTATCTCGCGACTCATAACGTCAGTAAGCGTTCCCGTCGAGCGATTGCCTACCAGCGTTAATTTTAATAAAGGAACGGGATCTTTCCAAGCGGCAACGTGAAAATCCGCCCAGTTCTGCGCTTCGTTTGCATCAGGCACGAACTTGCCTGGATGCGGGTAAGTCCTTTTCCCGAATGTCGTCTGACTTGTGCTGTCTGTCGCGCTGACTTCGAAGTCGTTCTTCGCACTGACTGCATTGCCCTGCGCTTGTAGTTTCGTGATGTAGACCGCACCAGAATGACCGTTAGCCAGAGCGATGTCCATCGACTGCGCCCGCTTCGTAAGAGTGACAGTGATGCTTGACGTTCGATTCGTGCCTGTGCCATCTGCGCTGTCGTTCGCGAGATAGTCTGTCGACGCTGTGAGATTCTGCCAGAAGTCTACGGCACGGGCCGTATTCGCTGATCCGCTCTGCGGGTACTGCGCAGTAAACGTCTTTGTCTCGCCCGCCGCGATTGAGGGCGAATTGCTTCCCACCTCTGGATGCGTCCACAACACTGACGGATCTTCAGCGAGTTCTGTCTGGACTCCAAGCGATGCACTGTCGAGAATCCACGCTCCCGAATGAAGTTGAATTTTCGCTCTAAGCTCGTTGTAAATGAATTTAAGGGGGTCGACTTGGGTCACAGCACTGTAAGCTAGGGAAGCCCCGCCTGCGTCGCTGTACGTCGCTTGTGAGGTCGTAGAGAGGGTATCCGTACTGCGAGCGTGTCTGTCGCGATAGACGATTTTCCCTGCCGCGCTTTCTTCAAGCAAGCCTGTCTCTGTTTCTTCGACAAGTCGCAGTGCTTTCAACGTCTTTGTCCGTTCGCACCAGAAGCGGGGAAATTCGACGATCCCATCATCGATGTCTCTGTCGTCGTCAGACCATCCAGCAACGTCTAAGATTTCACCGATAAGCTCGCCTGCTTTCTTACTCGCAAACATCGTCGTCGAGACTTCGAACTTGTTCAGATAACCGAGCGGGCCGATTGCTCGCAGTCTTGCAGTATTTGCACCTGTCGCTGACGGCTGTGGTTCGATGCTGTCGAGAAACCCCGTCCAGAGAGTTCGCGTCGTCGATCCGTCGTTGCCTGTGAGCTTGACCTTGCGTCCCGGCAATAGATTGCCCGTCAGTGCTGACGACGTGTTGAACGTTGAATAATCACCTGACTCGTTGTTGAGTTCTGCGACAAGAGTTCCAGCGACGACTTTCCCGACTAGCTGAGACGCGTAATCGTTCCCGCGTCTCCACTCGACATTCAGAGTGCGCGCTGTGATGTCTTCACCGCTGTCGCTGAAGTCCCCGTCGTTGTTCCAATCCACCGCGAGGACGTAAGTCCCACGAGCCAACTTCTATTCTCCTACTTCTTGCGCTTGCGCCTTGATGTTGCCAGAGCTATCGCGATTGCTTGCTTCGACTTGTATCCCTCACTCCTTAGAGTCTTGATGTTCTTGCTCACTGTCTTCTTCCCCGATCCTTTCTTCAGCGGCATCAGACCCACGCCTGTTTTTTGCCGCCGTGATAAGGGCGAGCATGCCCTTCAATACAAAGCTGAGTATTACAGTCAATGCGATTGCCCGCTTTATCAGTCGCCCAGACAATACCCAAAACTCTGCCAAATTTACCTTTTTCCTTAGTACATTGAATTTCAAGTTTGCTTCCTTTGAGAAGCTCTTTCAGTCGCGCTTTCGACGCGAGTCCTAGAGCTTTCTCCTCTAAATTTCGTGTGCGTGATTCTGGTGTGTCGATCCCCAGCATCCGAACTCGTGCCCGATGCCAGACGTTGAAGCCGAGATCCAGATTGACATCGATGGTGTCGCCGTCCACGACCCTAAGTAGTTTGCACTGATAATCAAACATTATGCCTCCGCAAAGACGCCGCTGAATCCACCTGAGATTGCATGGTCGCGAACTGCTTCGACGACGACCTCTTTCAGTTGTTCTACTCCGTAGACTGCACCGTGGAAGTTGAAGTTGTTGACGGTTCCCATTCCCCCACCCTTGCCTAATGGGACGACTGCTTCTGGGCCACTTTCTCCAATCATCGCCAATGTAGGCTGTCGCACGATCCCACCATTAGCCATTTTCAAAGACGCTTGATAGGCGGCGAGGTTGCCGAAGCCAGCGGCAACCGCCGCCTGGATTGTTGGACTTGCCGCCGCGAATGCGGCAGACGTTGTCCGAGGCGCAGTTGTTATCGCTCCAGCCGGGCCAGCCGTTGCCGCGGGTGCAAATCTTGGTGGCGCGGTATATCCCCCAACCCTAGGGGCAGGCACTGACCTTGATGCGTCTCGATGTATCCCTGCGATTGTGTCATGGATGCCTTTAGCGATGCGAAGCGTTTCAGATGCAGTCCCAATCAGTGTCTGATGGATGCCAGAAGCAATCAATGTCATGTTGCTTTCGACGCTTCGGAAATTACTTGAGACGGTATCTGTGGCACTTTTTACTTTGCCTTCCCAAGTGAATATGTCTTGACCCGTCGCTTCAGTGAATAGGGCGAACACTTTTTTCAAATCCTTGAGGTCGAGGTCGATGTCGTCCCAATGGTCAAGAACATCATCCGTGCTTTGGTTTGTGCTTTCAGCCCATCGACTGACAACATCCTCCATCCCCAGATGCGACTCTTTCCACTTGATGTTTGTCTCATCAAGATTGCTCCTGATCCGCGCATACGAATCATCCTGGGACATCTCCAATGCTTCTTGCTTCGCGATAATCGAATCAAGTGACTCTATGACGATCCCTTGCGCCCTCGCCACAGAATCTTCAAATGAGCCGTAAGACATGTCAATATCTTTCACGGAATCGGCTACCTTGTCAGCCATCTTTTCATGCTCTCTCGCCATTAGTTGAACGTTGTCCGCCACAGCACCAGCGGTAGAGTGATGGCTATCTTCCATCGCACCCCAGGCTTGAGCCTGGTCGCGCAACCTATCTTCGGAACTGACAGACCATTGGTCGATAGAACTCTCCATATCCTCTAACTTGTTGATCCCATCTTGCAGAGCGTCTTCGACTCTGCCCAGACCGGGAACCCAACCCGCCAGAGTCTTCACGCCCTCTGTGAGCTTGCGTATCCAGCTAATGGTTTGGACAGCAAAATCAGCCACAGCCTTGCGCATGAAGCCGACCACTTTATCCCAGTTCTTCCAAACAAGAATCGCGGCGGCGACTGCCGCCGTCAGCAAACCAATGGGGCCGAATATTGCCGCGATTGCAACACTAAGAAGCACGACACCCACTTTCACCTCTCTGTTCCAATCGTCCCATTTCTTGTAGATGATAATCGCCGCCGCTATAGCCGCCGCGATGCCCACAGTGATAAGAGTGATTGGCCCCATCGCCACACTGAGCAATCCAAAAGCCGTCGCTAGTGTTGGCAGTATCAGCAACAACGGGCCGACAATAAGCAGTACACCCCCCAGAGCCGCCGCGCTCAATCCAATGACTTTTGTTAGAGTGGGATGCTCCTCTGCCCATTCAATAACTCTGCGGATAAACAATTCAATCTTCGGAAGCATCTCTGTCATTATCGGAAGCAACATATCACCAAAGACTTGCATCAAGTCTCCCACCCGATTCTTCAACTGCGTCGTAGGATCAGCGGCGGCTTCTGCTTGGCCTGCGAACTTCTCCATCAATGCAGTCATGACAGCTTGTGGGCCTGCGCCCGTTTCTAGTGCGATGCCGTATCGCTTCAACGCTGATTCTTCACCACTTATCGCACGAGCGACAAGCACTGACGCACCTTCTAACTTCATCCCTGTTGCGGCTGACATGTCCATCAACGGGATCATCGCTTGCATGGACAAGTCGTAGTCGCCTGTCACTTGCACCAGCTTCTGTAATGCCTTTCTTTGTTCTTCGTCCCCAAAATTCGTCTTGGCTTGTTGCGCTGAGGCTAAGTCTTCAATCTGTTTCTTGTTCGCTTCATAGCTTGTCCCGACATTCTTCAACGCTACGTCTAACTGGTCGATGCCAATTTGCTGATCCAGTGAAGACTTCAGCGAGATGGTCGCGATGCCTGTGATTGCCGCACCGATACCAGTCGCGGCCATTCCTATGCCTCGACGATGCTTGCTGAAACTCTCAGAAAGTCGACCCATGTTGCCTTCGACTTTCTTCAGTTGCGCCGAGGCTTCGTCTCGCGCTTTTATCAGTACCGAGATTGTTGTCGCGTCAGCCATCGTCCTCTACTGCCTCTGCCATCTCTGTCCAGATTTTCACTTGTGCTGGTTGCATCTGACTCGCGTCCTGATTGTGCTGATCCTTTGCACCTGTCAGTAATCGGAACTCCATGATGTTGCGGATCGTCGCCCAATCTTCTTGCATTACCTGACTAGGCAGACATCCGAACGCTTCACAGATTATGCCGATGGTAGCGTAGCCTGGTTGGGTTCCATCTCCGAGGATATGTTCTCCAACTTCACGGAGTCTTTTTTTCTTTCATCAGTTGTCTCACTCCCGCCAGTAGCACTGACCAGCCACATCAATTCTTCTGACGACAGCCCCTCCAAGATGTCGGGCCGTTTGTAGGGTTGCTCCATCGACTCCCCCATCAGATCCGTCCAGTTCCAAGAGATTATGCGTCGCGATAATTCCTGACAAAGTTGCGTCAGATTCTCCCCCAACGAACCAGGGTCGTCAGCCCCCGCTTGGAGCCGACTGAGTTGCATTACCTCCTTCACTGTCATGACAGGAAGCACCTCAACCCACTCCCCTTTATGGACGTAATGAGGAGTCCCTGCGTCCTTGATTTCGCCGTCCTCAATCACCTGTCCAACGCTGATAAAGCACTCGTCAGAATTGACCTTTGTTGCCGGTATTTTGGGCTTCATTGAGCCTCTCCTACTAGAACATTTTTTCTATGTTTTGATTGGACGCGTATTATTGTTTCGGATAATAGATGTTGTCCATTATCAATATGACAGTAAATCGGGTTTTTCGACCACCCGATTCCCGGCTCTGAGAGCCGTTTTCTTGGTGGTGGCCTGCCGTAGGCAACTCATTGTATGACACCCTGTCAGGAACCGTAGGGTCATAGTTTGATACTAACCATCAAGGAACCACCACCAAGATTTTAGCCCGATTCAGACCCTTATCCGCGGGTCGGTGCCGCGGCGTCAGCGGCGGCTGATCCACCGTTGTGACGGAAGGATGCTGAGTAGGTAATCGGCCCGCCGACAGTGCTGGTAATCGAGTAAGAAGTGACGATGGCGAACCCGTTGTAGCCCGTCGATCCATCAGGTTCAAAATCGATTTCTTCACCCTCTAAGCCAAGCTCTCCGAAGATGGTCGCGTCGCCCTGCGAGGATGCGAGATCCGCGAAGCCTGCGATGTCATAAGTCGCCGTCGGCTTGCCTGCCAGGAAGTTCTGGTAGCTGTCCGCAAAGGCGGTAATGTCTGCCTCTGGGACAGTGAAGTTTAGGGTCGCGCTATTAAGCTCGTCTTCCAGGGCCACCGAGTCGAATGAAAAATCTGCGTCCTTTCCGTGAGTTCGTGCCATCTGAGATTCTCCTTAGAGTTGTCTTGGATCGCGCTGTGCGCTGTTTTAAGGCGGGTCTAGCTTACGGCCCTAGTAGTTGAGCCACTGCACTGGAATGTCGCGCTGTATGTTGCCGCATCACCAACTGGCAGATTGATGGTGTAACTGCTACACAACGCTCCCGTCAATCCGCTTGAGGTGCAAGTGTATTCAGGGCTGTTAGTGTCTGGCCCTGCGCCGTCAGGATCAAAAATCAAAGTCTTTGGCCCCGATGTCAAAGTGATGTGGTCGAAGATTGTCGCGTCGCCCTGACCTGAGAAACTCATGTCCACTGATCCCGCAACGTCGAACGAGACAGACTTCTTGCCAGCGAGGAAGTTCTGATAGGTATCTGCGAAGGCTGTGATTTCACCTTCTGCGACAGTCGCGTTCATCGTGACGGAGTTAAGCTCGTCCTCGATTGCCACCCCATTGAACGAGAAGTTGGTATCCTTTCCGTGAGTCCTAGCCATAGT
>Ga0208029_1001418_pt1 | contig 10587 bp, 21 predicted proteins | sample MalvireepMed_s12_FD_184242 | JGI IMG/M metagenome (GOLD analysis project Ga0208029, IMG submission 184242) | Marine viral communities from the Global Malaspina Expedition - Malaspina viral metaG DeepMed_s12 (SPAdes) (version 2) | ecosystem: Environmental > Aquatic > Marine > Oceanic | place... | reverse complement strand
CGCGGCAAGGAAAAGGGCATGACCGTAGCTTGTGTCTTTACTCCGCCAATCACTGGTAACGAAGTCCATCGTGAAGACGGCTCCTACGCAGCGGCAGACGACTAAGCACTACTGTATGCTAAGTACTGTCCGTATGAAAGCAGCCTAGCAAAATGCTAGGCTGCTTTTTTGCTAAGTATTGATCAGCCGACCATCCGGCTGCAGGTACATCCAGTCATCCATGGTGAAACCTAATAGATGCCCACCTACATCAATATCGAGCGGGTAGCGCATATGGTTTGCCAGGTAATAGGCTTTATTTGCTCAAGCAACTGATCAGCTAGGTTCGCATAATATATAAAGAGTTAGATCATCGGATGCACCACAAACGCGCCTAAGCAATACCCTACCAAGCCCACAACCACGGGCATTGCAGCAATTTCCAACCGCCTTCCAATGTCACGCCATACATGGGACGTGGCGTTCCCCTTTTCACGCTCAATATGCAGGTCAATGAGTACCTTTGCCGGGTCTAAACCAAGCTCTTGAGCAGCGCGTAAGCCTATCTCGTCAGACATGCCAAAGCGGCCAGCACGCCAGTGGTAAATGGTCTGTGGCTGTATGCCTAGTTTTTTGGCTATCGCATAGTCAGAAGCCCCGTCGTGCGCGGCTTTCAGTGCTGTCAAGAGTTCAATGGTGTTCATATGTCTAATCTCCGGGGACGTGACGTTCCAAACGTAAGTATGGGCCTATGTTAGGTCGTTTTGCACTGTGTGGCGTATTTGCATAGGTGTAATGGGTTTGCATACCCTATTGTTGTCCGTCGCTGGAAAGGGGCAACCGCTCCGGGCTGGGATTGATCCCCCGGCCTTTCCAGCCAGCGCGGGAAGCGATGGGGTAGAACATGGATACCAAACACAATGCAGAACCTTTTGATTCTTTTACCGCCGCTGCTAATGGCGTGCGCCTTTCAGCCGGGAGCGCTCGCGTAGAGTTGACGCTTTGCCACCTAGACGAAGCGCAGACAGATATTTATGAGGCGCTGCAATGCGCCTGGAATGCGGGCGACTTAGACCGCTACGACCAGATCGGCGAAGCCTATTTGCAGATTAGAGAAGCCGCCGAGCGCCTGCGGAAGCTGCAAGCATGACCAGTCACGCCGCCGCCGTTGAACGCCAAGCCCTCGCCGATGGCCTGCTTAAATGCGGGCCGTGGCACTGCCACGATGATGACGAAGCGCTGACCGACCACGCCAACGCCCAAGCGCGGGCGGTGGCGTTAGACGCTGCTGAGTTAGACCACGCCAAGGCGCTCGCCTTAGCGATACACCGCGCCCACGCCCACCACCTGGAAGCCCCAGACGAAAACGAAAAGGGCCAGCTTAAACGGCTGGCCTGTCCTGTTTGGTGGCGTCGCCAGCTTCGCCGCCTGACAAGCCGCCGCCGTGAGCAGCGGCAGCGGGTGCTAGGCCGTGTGCATGATCGCGCCGGGATATACGTTAGCCATGAGGGCATCACCCGCCGTAACAGCCAGAAGCTACGCAACGCCGCCATGCTGGAAGCGGTGCTAGCTATCAACGAATTAGACCAGAGCTACACGCTGGCAGAACTGGCAGAGCTTGGGCTGGCAAACCCGGAAAACCGCCGCGCTGAGCTAATGCTGCGCATTGCCGACACCGAGCGCGAAGCGGTGCGCCTGGGGCATGTGGGCCTATTCCTGACCATCACCACGCCTAGCCGCTTTCATGCGGTGCATAGGGGCACGGCGCGGGTAAACCGCAAGTGGGAGGCAGCGGGCCACGCTGACCCACGCGACGCACAAGCCTACCTGCAAAACCTGTGGGGCAAGGCGCGGGCCTTCCTGGGCCGTCGCGGCCTGGGCGTCTATGGCATCCGCGTAGTTGAACCCCATCACGATGGATGCCCGCATTGGCATTTGCTGCTGTGGTGTGAGCCGCAAAACGTCGCGGCAGTGTTGGGCGTACTGCGTCGCTACGCGCTGGAAGATTCCCCAGGCGAAGTCGCCAACGATGAAACGGTACGCTTCGATGCAAAGCTGATCGACCCCGCTAAGGGCAGCGCTGCCGGGTACGTGTTGAAGTACGTCACCAAAAACATCAACGGCAAACAAACCGTTAGGGGCCACGTCACGGGCGACCACCTGGACAGCTACGGCCACGATTTAAAGACCAGCGCGCCGCGCATCGAAGCATGGGCCGCGTGCTGGGGTATCCGTCAGTTCCAGTTTTACGGCCTGCCGAGCGTCACCGTATGGCGGCAAACCCGCAAGATCCGCGAGGCTACCGACCTGTTGGAGTGGATGGAGAGTTACGACCCAGACCCCGCCACGGTGGAGCTTATGGGCAAGCTGTGGCGCGCCTGCGACGCCGGGGAGTGGGCCGAGTTCCTGCGCATCATGGGCGGGCCGATGACCCGACGCGATGACCAGCCAGTTAAGCCGTGGACTATCGAGCGCTTGCGTTCTGCTGATGAATTGCAGGTAGGCGCTTACGGCGATGTTAAGCAAAGCATTATCGGCGTGGTGGTCAACGGTACTGAGTGCATGACCCAGCAGCATTTCTGGCGTGTGGAACAGACGCCGAAGGCTGCCGGGGTTGACCTTGAGGGGTTGACCTTCGACGGCTCCGCCGTCGCTTGGACTCGTGTAAATAACTGTACGCAGCCCCATGACTTCGCCACGTTTTTACGCTGGCAAGCCGCGCAAATGCGCCGAGTAGAGCATAGCGAAAGCGCTTTAACAGATTGGGAATGGCACGAAACCCAAGACATTAAGCGCCGTTTCCCGGTGGCCGACCCCGCCAGGGTGGCCGAAGTGCGCGAGCAGGTAAAAGCCGACCTATACCGGGCCGAAACCCGCCGCGTGATGCGTGAAGAAAACGAACGTGAAGAAGCCGAACGAAAAGCCCGGATTGAAGAAGGGCAGCACCTACTGATAGCGATGCTCGCCAGGGGCGAGTTATCACCCAACGACATAGACCCAAGGGCACTCATGGCATGACCAATGAAGAACTAGCGCAGCGCCGCGCACAGCTAAACCAAAAGGCCGACCGGGTGGCGGGCCTGCATCCAATGGTAGCCGCTGGCGAGATCAAAGCCGCCGCACTGCTGGCGGCAGAGATCACCAGCGAACTAGCACGCCGGGAAATCGAAAGGGGGGACAATGGCCGCTGAAATCGTCGGGACAATCACCTGCCCGCACTGCGGGAACGACCAAGCCACCGTGCATAAGCAGGCACGCGGCAAGCGCTCGCTGTATTACCGCTGCTACACCGAACGGGGCGGGGTGCAAATGCGCTGTGGCACGGTGCAGATACACGGGCCTAAAGGCCAAGCGTGGATAGAGGCCAACATGCACCGGGAACAGCCCGAACCCGCCAACGACCCTATAGCCCCGGACTACGTAGCACCGGAACCCGCCAACGACCCTAAAGCCCCCGAAGCGGCACCCAAAGAGCTAAAGCCTCAAAGGCGGTCTAGCGTCGTGGGCCGTTTCCTTCACCACTTAAGCCAAGAGGAAGATTAAAACCATGACCGACACCGCCGAACAGACCCCAGACGCGGGCAACGCACAGCAAGCCGCCGACCTGAGCAACCTGGAATTTATCGCCGCCAATGAGGACTACACCCCCGGCCCGGAAGCGGTCGCCGGGGAGCATGAAGCCGCACAGCCCGAAATCAGCACCGGGGAGCTTTGTTCCTCGCTGCTGATGATCGGTTTTAACCTGATTGGCAGCCGCCGGGGCGACCACTGGAACCTGACCCAAGAGGAAGCCACCGAAACGGGCAACGCATTGGGCCAGGTGCTAGACAAATACTTCCCCGATATGAGCAGCCAGGGCGTGGAGCTAACCGCCGTGATGACCTGCGCTATGGTGCTAACGCCTCGCCTAATGGCAGACAAGCAACTGGAAGCCCAACGCCGGGAGCATATTGCCCGCGAACAAGCCCGCACCAAGGCAGCCGAAGCACAAGAGGAGGGGGCCAACGTCGATGGCGATTAACCCCAACCCCCAGCACGAAAACCGCCACGCGATGGCGGCAGGGTGCAGCGGCAGCGGGAAAAGCCAAGCCATAGGACAGAAGCTACTCCCCACGGGCTACGGCCACCGCGTTCTCTTGTGGGATCCAGACGAAGACCACCGCGCAACCCGCTTTGAAGATCGCGCCGCCTACGCGCGCGCCGTGCGTCACGCTTTAGCCAGCGGGAAGGGCTTTAGGCTGGCATGGTCGGGCCGCGTAGACCTTGCCACCTTTGAATGGTGGTGTCGTGTGGTATGGGCCGCGCTGGACGGCAATAAAACCACCTACGTTGGCATTGAAGAACTAGCGGACGTTTCCCCCAGCGCGGGAAAAGCCTCGCCAGCGTTTGGCGAATTGCTCCGCAAGGGCCGCAAATACGGCGCGGTGCTAATCATGGGCACCCAACGCGGGGCCGAAGTCTCCAAAACCTGTTGGACGCAAGTGAAAAGCAAGTGGGTAGGCCAGCAGGAAGCGGGCGACGTGCGCCGCATGGCACGCGAAGCCGGGGTAAGCGAAAGCGATATAAACGACCTAGCCCCTTTAGAGTTTTGGGTAAAGCCCGCCGGGGCCGGGGAGCCGCAAAAAGTGAAATTGAAGTACCGAAAAATTGCCTAATGCTTACTGTTTTGGCCCTTTAGCCACCCCGCCGCGTGCGGGGTTTTTTGTGCCTGGGCGCTGCGCTATACCTACCGGGCCATGATGACGAAATCAAACCTAACCCGCTTCGCGGTAACGGTGGCCGCAGGGGTCGCTAGTTACCTAATCGTTGACTACATCAAACGCAAAAGAGAGACACCATAATGCCGACTAAAACCACTCTGAAAGCCGTAGGCTGGACGCTGGCAACCCTCGCACTGTTAAACCAGTTTGAGGCCACCCGTGGGCTGGTCACTGGCGGCGGGAAGCGATTCTTCAACTAAACCGCCAACCGCCTGACCATTCACCAGTAACAAGGGGCCAACATGCCTAAGCTGACAACGAAATTACCCTCCTTTGAAGGCGTCACGGCGGGAGCCACCGCAACGCTTCGACTGCCCATTGGCCGCACCTACGAAAAGCTGATAATCAGCTACACCGGGATGACCCTTGCACAAATGCAAGAGATTCGACTGGTAGGCAATGGCAAAACCATTCGCCGCTATGTGGGTGCCGGACTGATGGACGTTATCAACAAGTTTGACCGTCAGAACGCCGCGAACGGCTTGTTGACGCTCAACCTGTCGCGCCCTGGTCTGATCACCAAAGCGGGCCGTGAAGATACGCTGTTAGGCACGGGCGTAGCACCCACCGAGCAATGGCCGGTGACGCTGACCACGTTACAGCTAGAAATCGACATTGACGCCGCTGCCGTAGGGCCGACCCTATCCGCTAAGGCGGTGCAGTCAGCGCCGCGACCGCTGGACAAGGTGTTGAAGCTGCGCCGCTTCGGCTATGCCCCCAGCGCCTCCGGGGAATTTGAGATTGCCGACCTACCACGCGGCGACCTGATCAACCGCATCATCTTTGAATCGGCCAACATCACCGCGTTACGCATTGAGCGTGATAACCGCGTCATCTTTGAGCGTACCAAGGCCGAAAACGAAGATATCCAATCCAACGGCGTGCGCACCCCACAGGCCGGGTACTTCATTTATGACCCGACAGAAGAAGGCTACGGCAGTGAGCCGCTAGTAACGGCGGGCGTTCAAGACTTGCGCATCATCCTGACCATGAGCGGTGCCGACCAAGTACCCGTCAACGTGGAATACATCGGGCGCATGGAGCGCTAAGAGAGGCAGCGAATGGATGGTTTTAACCTAGACACAAGCGGCTTTTCGTTTGGTAACGCGGGAAGCTCGTTTAACTTCTCGCCTGATCGGTGGGACGGGGCGTTCTCAAGCGCGACAGAGCTACAGGGTGGAAGCACCTTTGTAGCCGATGCCTGGAACAACTCGCTAGGGTTCCTGAGTGACGGTCTGAACGTCTACAAAGACTATTTGACCGTTTCAGGAAAAGACCCGTACCGAATCCCGGCCAGCGGTTCGCCTGACCAGTACACAGAACAGCAGTGGAACGCGATGCAGGCCCAACAGCAAGCAGGCGGGCAAGTCATCAAAGGCGTGGATAACGGCATTTTGCTGCTAGCAGGCGCGGCGCTGGCGGTGGTGCTGTTCACCAGCTAAGGGGGAACGATGGACCCGGTAACGGCAAGCATGATTGCGTCGGGCTTTGCCCAAGCGGGCCAAGCGGCTCCGGCGGTCTCCGGTGGCGGGCCGACCAGCGTTTACGTGGAAGGGATGCAAATTCCCGGCGCGCAAAGCGCGGGCCTTGCCAACCTCGCATGGCCTATCGCGTTTGGATTGGTGGCCCTGGTATGGCTACGCAAAAAGTAACCCAAGCGCACCAGTGGGGGCAGATCGGCCCCCGCCTGGGGAAAGCGCTGGGCAACGATGCCGAGCTAGTCCGGGCCGAGTTTGAGCAAGGGGCCGTGCAGGGCTGGCTAACCGACACCGCCGCCATGCTGACCCGCGTGGAAGGGCAAGAGCTTGTGCTGGTGGCCTTGGAAGGGCAAGGGCTGCGCCACCTACTGCCCCACGTCATCCACAACGCACGCCTAGCGGGCCTGAAAACCATGCGAGCGCACACCAAGCGGCGCGGCCTCCTGCGCCTAGCCCAATGCATTGAGCCGCGCATTCAGCAGCGCGAAATCGTCTTAGAAATGGAGCTATAAACATGGGCGGCAAGTCAAGCAGTAGCACAAGCACCCCCACGTATACCCCGCAAACCTACGCTTCCCCCAACAGCAGCATCTTAACGGGCCTAAATGTGTCTAGGCAGTCATCAGTTAGCGTCACCGATGGAGGCGCATTTGACCTTGCCGGGCAGCTAGTAGAAGGCACGATAAACGCCAGTAATTCAGCGCGAGAAGATGCGCTAATGTTTGCCGGGGAGTCGCTAGTTAGCCAGCGCGACGCGATGGCCGACACCATCGACGCGGGCTACACGTTCGCAGGGGAGGCGGCGAACCGGGCTTTTGATATCAACGACGCGGCGCGCAACGATAGCTACACGTTTGCCGGGGAGGCCACCAACCGTGCTTTCGACGGCATCGAAAAAGCAATGGGCTATATGGGCGAAAGTCAGCGGATGGGCTACCAATTCGCAGGCGAAGCGACCAACCGAAGCCTAGACATGATCGACTCCGACCGAAGCGACACGTTCAGCTTTTTGGGCGAAGCATTCAGCGCCGCGATGGATTCCACCGAAAACAACTCCGACCGCGTTCAAGAGCTAGCAAAGCAGACTAGCAATAACTTGATGGAAAATGCCCGCTATTCCATGGATCAAATTCAAGAGGCCAATAAAGACGAAAGCATGGAGGCCATGCGAATGATTGTCTTAGCAGGCGTGGCAACCGTTGGGTTTATTGCCTGGAGTAATCGAAAATGATGCGAGTGTATCGCTATGCGTTCCAGCCTGGTGAGACGCGAAGCATTAACGCCGTGGGGCGTTTTATTCGCGGCTTAGCGGCTAAAGAGCGCTACCAATTACAGTTTGACGATGGCCCCGCAACGCAGTTTGAAACCGGGATTGCCTACGAATCAACGCAGCCCTTTCAGCAAGTACGCATTACCAACACGGCCACCATAGAGCAGGTCATTGAAGTGGCTATTGCTGAAGGCTACGTGGACGATAACCGACTTGTGGGCCAGATGGACTTAAACGGCACCATAGGCATTTTATCGACCGCCGCCGTTAGCCACACCACGCACCCCGTGCAAACCATTGCCGCCGCTACCCAAGTGCTGCCGTTCAACGACCAGCGCCGAAGCGCCTTAGTTCAGTGTTCGGGGGAGGTATTCATTGACGACAGCATTAACGGCATTAAAGCGACCTTGTTTGAATGGGAAGCCCAAACGGCGCTAACCCTGGTGCCGGTGTCGGGCAGTGTTGAAGTGCGCATTTTGGAGGACACCAACGCATGAATATTTTAAGTACCGGTAGTGGTGGTTCAGCGGCGTTTTTTGAAAGGCCAGTGGCTTTAATATCTGGCGGCTGGGTGTTAGCGACGACTGAGGGTGTTTTTGAAACAGTCCTAGAGGTCGTCGGAGCGGCAGGAATTGCCGAGTATCTGGGCGGCTATAACTCAGCAACGCCAACAGTACGGATAACGGTAGACGGTGCTGTGATTTATGAGGGGCGTATGGGGGCGCAAATGTCCAAGACGCTAGTGGATATGCCTATTTTTGCGCTTGAGAGTGCTAGAGAGGGTGATAGTTCGGGGAATAAATTTTCAGCATTTGCGCCCTTATCGTTTGAAGAGTCGATAAAAATAGAAATGAGTTCGAGTTTAGAGGAGCTTGGATATTTATTGAGGGTTTACAAATGATTGAGAGAAAAATAGGCCAAGCGATAATTCGGCAAAAAGAAAACGCACCGCTGCCCGCGCCGACACCCTCGCCAGTGCTAACCCGCCTCGCCTTTATGGATCGCTTCACCACCGCCGAGCTAGTCGCAATCTACACCGCCGCCAAGAGCGACGTTGAAACAGAAATATGGCTAGACAAAGTGAAGGCAGCGGAAAACATCGACCTGACCGACCCCCGCACCCGTGAAGCCGTCGCCATGCTGGAAGCGGGCGGGCTGATCGGAGAGGGCCGCGCTGATGAAATCCTTACCCCGTAATCTAGCGGTGCTGATGCTACTGGGCGGGGGCGTAATGCTCGCCAGAAGCACCACCAGCGCAACCGGCAGCACCCCAACCAGCGGCAGCGGTGGCGGCTTCGACCTGGACTTGCCCGAATGGGGCAGCGGTTGGGATTGGAGCTTTGACGGCATGGACGGTAGCGACGGCACCGCCGACACACCACAAAACTGGTACACAGAGGCAGACATGCAAAAACCACGCGGCATCCGCAACAACAACCCAGGCAACGTCGAATACACAGGCGTTCAGTGGCAAGGGCTGGATAACCCGCCGAGTGATGGGCGCTTTATGCGGTTCGTTTCGCCAGAGTACGGTATCCGGGCCATTGCCCGCGTGCTGGACACCTACGCCAACACCCACGGCATCAACACCGTGGCGGGCATCATTCAGCGCTGGGCACCCAGCCACGAAAACCCCACGAACGCCTATGCCCGATACGTAGCTGAAGCGCTGAACGTGGCCCCAGAGCAGCCGTTAGACATCATGGCGAACCGACCGGGCCTTGTCGCGGCCATCATCGAATTTGAGAACGGCCAACAGCCGTATAGCTGGGCCACCATCAACAAAGGGGTATCAATGGCATGAAAGTAACCGCAGGCGGCATCGCGGTAGCAGGCGTGGGCGCGGCAGCGCTTTACCTGCTGACGCGAGAACGAACGGGCGTCTTTCGACCCGTCACGCCAGACGTAACCAACGCCTTTTGGGATACCAGTTTTGGTGACCTGACCTTGAACGCCATGGACTGGTACACCAACGGGTGGGGCAGCGGCTGGGATTGGACATACAACGGGCCAAGCCGAACCATTGACGATGTGCAGAGATACTATGAAAACGGAGGCTTAAGCAGCTTATGAAACTGAGCGAACAGCAGAAAAAGGGCGCATCAATGGCGCTAGCGGGGCTGGTGGGCATCTTCACCGGGACATTCATTCCGCCTGAAATTTGGGCGCAAATCCTGGGGGCGTTTTAATGGAGGGGGCGGTTTTAATTGACGCCATCAACGCGGGCGGCAATCTGGGCCTGCTAATGATGGGCGTATATATGATGCGCCTCACCAGCCGCGTAAACCGCCTGGAAATCATGGGCGAATTGCAACGGAAACAGTATGGCAACTAAACGCGAAGCCCTGAACGCCTGCGGGCGGCTCAAAAAGGGCTATAAATTCCGCAAGGGCGGCAAGATCGTGACGGCGGGCAAGGGCAAGCCCAAGGCAACACGCCGCCGCACCCGGCGACGTGCGACACAAGCTAGCCTGTTCTAGCGGGAACCCTGCACCGGATGAAAGACCCGTAAATCATCGGGCACCCAGCGACGGCCATCCGGGGCCACCATCGCCGCATAGCGGGCTTTATTTGGCTTTGGCCCCTCCTGCAACACGAACATGAACCCCTCCCAGCGTGGAAACGGCACCACCTGACCTGACAGAATCGCCAATAGCTTGGCCCGCTCCGGGCTGATGCGCTGCTGACCCGTAGCCCAACGATACGCCGTTTTAGGATGCACCCCCAAAAGCTCCACCGCCTGCGCTTGCGTCACGAACGCCCAACCCCAAGGCGTTTTTAGCTCAATTCCTAATTGATTTTTTTTCATTGGAACAACTCCACGTATTTAATAAATTTCATGTAAACGCCGAGCGGGCGTCACGGGAGTTAAAAGGGGCATAAGCGGGCGGTTTTGCGGCCAGAAATGAGTAAAAAATAAGGACAAATGACAGGCACAAAAAAAGCGCCTGAGCGCCACTATATATACTTTGGGTTCGCATAATATATATTATGTTAAATCAGCTAAACTAGACGAATGAAAAACCGCAGCCATGTTGGACAAGCGGTCACCCTTCTCCTTATCATTCGTGCTCTTATTGTCCAAGGATATCCCTCGTTA
>Ga0208029_1001405_pt1 | contig 10702 bp, 14 predicted proteins | sample MalvireepMed_s12_FD_184242 | JGI IMG/M metagenome (GOLD analysis project Ga0208029, IMG submission 184242) | Marine viral communities from the Global Malaspina Expedition - Malaspina viral metaG DeepMed_s12 (SPAdes) (version 2) | ecosystem: Environmental > Aquatic > Marine > Oceanic | place... | reverse complement strand
ATACAATGAATACCTGATAGTGGAGTAACGGACATATTTAAATATGAACTAGGAAGTAAATTTAACAACTCTTCCGACCATCTTCTATTGAAATTACTTTGCCAATACGGAGTATCCTGTCTATGAGATAGAGCATAGTGCATAGCCACAAATTCATAAAAAGTATCATAGGCTTTTTTACACATAGATGTAAAAACATCTTTATCCCATTGTGAAACTTTGGGTCTTTGTAGAGTTCGGACTAATTGATGGAGAAATTCATGCACTGAAAATAAACCATTGCTTTCTAAAGGTTCTATAAAACCGCCCGCAAGACCAATCGCACAAACATTTTTAACCCATAATCTCTTGTGAATCCCAATTCTAAATTTGATCTTTTTAAAATCTAGTTCTTTAGTTCCTATGTGTTTTTGAAATTCTTTTAAAGCGTCGTCATCGCTAATAAATTTATCTGAATAAACATAACCGCAACCCATTCTGCTCCATAAAGGAATGTTCCATATCCAGCCATTTTCAACGGCTGTACAATTGGTATAACCTACCAGTTCTTTACGCTTATCTTTATAAGGAATACGAGTACACCAGGCTGTATTATTAGGAAGCGTGTCCTCTAAATTAATAAAAGGTTCTTTAAGCGTTTGTCCCAGCAACAAAGATTTAAAACCACTACAATCAATAAATAAATCCGCTTTATGTTTTCCATTAAGAGTTTTAATTCCGTCTGCGTCTTGCTCTATGGTTTTAATTTCTTCTTTAATGTGTCTTAATCCGCCTGGAATACAAATATTATCTCTTAACCATAAACCAAACTTCGTAGCATCAAACTGAAAAGCTGTATGCTTATGGAATTGAAAAGGTATTTTATTATCCAGATTAAAAAAACATTTGTTTTCATTAACCAATGCCATTTGAGGATAATTACATACTGCAAAATCAGAGTAAGGAGTTTCAGGATATAAAAATTTCTTAAACCACCAATCATTCATTGCCGATTCATTCCCTTGAAGATAAGGATCTCCAAAAGAATAATGAAAGGCTTCTCCTTTTTTATAAAAATCAGTAAATTTAATGCTTAGTTTATAAGTGGCATCACAGGCAGCCATAAAATCTTTATCTTGGATTCCTAACATGGCTTGCCAACCTCTAATAGCCTGAAGCGTGCTTTCTCCAACGCCTACGGTTGCGATATTTGGACTTTCTATTAAAGTAATTTTTTTATGAGGAAAGCATTTTATCAGAGTGGACGCTGTCATCCAACCTGCTGTACCTCCTCCAAGGACCATGATGTTACTCATTTTTCCTTGTTGGGATGTCATTAATTATCTTTTTGGATATTTTTCTTTGATTGGAGTAATAATATTAGTTTTCCAGTCATCAACGCTATTATGGTAAATATAATCTAATTGATCTTCCCATGACGGATAGGCTTTTTTTCTTAAATCTATAATAACTCTATCAACTACATCATTGTCAACTGTTAAACCCCACTCTTGACAATAGGTAAAATCAAATCCTGCTGGTACTGAATCTAATAATTCTAATCCATCTTGAGCATCTTTAGATAAGTATAAAAAAGCATCACAATTGGGTGTCTGTGCTAGTCCTATAACATCTCTTTGAATAAGGGTCTCTCTTTCAGGTCCACCAAAAAAGGTTCGCCAGTTACTTGCTTCTAATTTATAGAGTTTCATATAACCTTTTTATCATTATACATCTTCATCTTCAACTCCTTTGAGTTCTATTTTTAATTGTGGATTGATATTACCTTCCAGTATTTTTGTTTTTTTAGGTATTAATCCTATTTGTTTTAATGCGTTCCAAGTGTAAGGATTACTCATGGCATTACGCAGTTTAGCTGGCGAGGGTCTTCCATTAGCAATCATTTCAGATTGAAGTTCTCTACCAATATTAACTGTAAATTCATTTGCAGCATTTGCTTCAAACATTTCTTCATCGGTATAACCTTTAATTCTTGTCGGTTCTGCAATAACATAAAGTTCTTTTAATAATTTTTTTAGAATTTTAATTTCATCTCTTGTAAGGTTAAATGCCTCTTTTAAAGTTTCTTTATGGCTTTCAGCCTCTAGAATATCTGCTTCTAGTTCTAAAATTTCATGTTCTAAACCTTCTCCACCATTTTTTAAATGGTTTAGCTTTGAAAGTTTTGCTTGGTGTTTTAATTTACCCACTTCTTCAAGAGCCAATGCTCTTATTCTGCCTTCAAGAAATCCTTTTAATGTTTTAATTCTTTCCCAAGGCGTATCGCCTATGACTTGGTATCGGTAATTAAATTCTGTGTTAAATTTCTGTGCCATAATTTTTTAAGCGTAACTAACTGCACTGACGTTATGCCTAGCAGTTCCAACTCCTGCTGTATCGGTTGCCACAACTCCAGTATTCGATACTAAATTGGTTATTGCAGTATTACTAGGGGTGCCCGTACCATAACCAAAGATAGCTTTATCCTCACCATATTGTGTTATCGCTAAATTAGACCTAGCAGTTCCAACACCAGTAACGTCTGTCCCAACTACTCCAGTACCTGATACTATATTAGTCATATTTTGCATACCACCAGCAGAACCGTAACCAAAAATTCCTTTTTCATTGCCAAAACTACCGCCACCCGCATTATCTCTAGCTGTTCCAACACCCGTGACATCCGTTCCCATGATTCCAGTATTCGATACTAAATTAGATGTGTTTATGTGGTGACCAGTAGGTGAATGAGCGTAGCCAAAACCAAAAATTCCTTTATCTTTGTCTGCACTATATTCACATGCCGATGGGTTATATCTTGCTGAGCCTACTCCTGAAACATCAGTGGCTACAACTCCAGTATTCGATACTAAATTAGTCATTGCAACATCACTACTAGTATAACCATAACCAACGATCCCTTTATCTCCGCCATAGTCGCATCCACCAGGAACTGTCCTAGCTGTTCCAACACCAGTTACATCGGTTGATGCAACTCCAGTATTTGATATTAAAGTACTTATTGCTGTAGCACCAGGAGTACCACCAAAAGCAAATATTCCTTTATCTCCGCCGTATTCACATCCTGCTGGAAGGTTTCTACCAGTTCCAACACCAGCTGTGTCGGTTGCTACGACTCCAGTATTCGATATTAAATTAGTTATTGAAGAAATAGAAGGAGATATTCCAGCAAAAAAAAGTCCGTTATCGTTTAGGACAGGCACCACTGGTGCATCCGCAACAGTCTTATCAAGAGTGGGAATCCAGCCATTAGTTGCATCAGAATAACTGATCTTAACAACTTGACCATCGGAGCTGTATTTCACTTCAAAAGTGTCATCATCTCCTTGATAATTTAATCCATTCGAATCTATTTCAATATCATTCGTTCCCCAGTTTCTTGCGTAGTCGGCAAATATAATTGTATCTCCATTACTAGCCGAAGCGGGTAAAGTAATTACACATGCGTTTGATGTTGTATCAATCCAATATCCATTTCCAGCTACCGCAGTTAAAGTTGATGCTGTAACAACTGATTGCCAAGATATTCCAGCAGCGATATCTTCATAGCTCGCCTGAACACCAGCACCAGAACTTGTTAAAACTTGTCCGTCGGTTCCCAGTTTAGCTATTTTACCTGAACCTCTAATATTTATTTTACTTCCTATAATTCCACTCATAATTTTTCCATATTAACCTAAAAATACCTTTATTTCCATATTAATTAAAAGAACATGCGCCTACAGACATTCTAGCTGTTCCTACTCCTGAAACGTCTGTCGCTACGACTCCTGCATTTGATACTAAATTAGACATTGAAACATAAGTACTAGTATAACCATAACCAAAGATGCCTTTATCGCCACCATATTGTGTTGCCCCTGGACCAGCTCTAGCACTACCAACACCAGTCGTATCTGTTGCAACTACTCCTGAATTAGAAACTAAATTAGATATTGCGGTGACACTACCAGTATCACCATAACCAAATATTCCTTTATCATAAGCATAAGTACATGCGGCTAAATTGTGTCTAGCAGTACCTACTCCTGTAACATCAGTTGCAACAACGCCAGCATTGGAAACTAAATTGGTCATTGAAACATTACTACCAGTAGTACCATAACCGAAAATACCTTTATCGTCACCATATTCACAAGCCGCTAGATGTCTTCTAGCAGTACCAACACCAGTCGTATCTGTTGCAACTACTCCTGCATTAGAAACTAAATTAGTCACTGATTCTAGAGTACTACCATCTAAACCATAACCAAAAATACCTTTATCACTACCATAAGAACATGCTGCTAAAGCTCTTCTAGCAGTTCCTACTCCTGTTGTATCAGTCGCTACCACTCCAGCATTGGATACTAAATTAGTTAATGAAGACATACTACCAGTATCACCATAACCAAAGATGGCTTTATCGCCACCGTATTCACATGCTGCTAGAGTCTCTCTAGCTGTTCCCACTCCAGTTACATCCGTTGCTACGACTCCAGCATTAGATACTATGTTGGTCATTGAAACATAAGAACCAGTAGTACCATAACCAAAAATTCCTTGAGAGTTTCCTTTAGTTGGTACATCGGCAACAGTCTTATCAAGAAGAGGAATCCATCCCTTAGTTGCATCAGAATAAACGATAAGAATGTTTTGAGCATCGGTGCTGTATTTCACCTCCTCAGTGTCGTCAGCACCTTGATAATTTAATCCATTCGAATCTATTTCAATATTATTAGTTCCCCAAGTTCTATCGTAATCGACAAACATTATTTCATCGCCATTACTAGCCGAAGCGGGTAATGTAATTGTGCAAGCATTGGATGTTGTATCAATCCAATAGCCATTTCCAGTTACTGCTGATAAGGTTGATCCTGTAACTACTGATTGCCAAGTTAGTCCACCAGCGACATCTTCAAAAGCTGCCGCCACTCCAGCGCCAGAACTGGTTAAAACTTGTCCGTCGGTACCAAGTTTGGCAACTAGTCCAGAACCTTTAATATTGAGATTGCTTCCTATGATGCCACTCATAATTTTATTTTTTTACTATAAGGTTTGTTCTAGATAACTGATAAAGACATCAATATCAGCACTGCTACCTGCAATACCATAAAGCACATCTGTTGCTTCTAAAACTATTCTCCCATTATGTTCGAAAGTTTCATTAGACCCTAGTGCTTGAGACTTATAGATATAAGTATCGTTGCTACCACCTAATGGGTCTACATAGAGATCAAAAGTCTCCGCTGCCCCGCCAGTTTCGCAAAGCGTAATATTAAGTATTGTCAGAGTTTTGCCTGATGCTGCTGTTAATAAAGTGTTTTCAGCATTCGTCATTGCTCTAACACACTTTTCTTTCATTACTTCACTTGCCATATTTTCCTCCTATTAAAATCCCATGATTAATGATTTACCAGTCGTTGACAGACTTGGATTCCATGCTGTGGCTACCTGTACGTTGCCATTAGCATCTACTACAACCATCTGTTCTTCTGCTACTTCAATTTCCACTTGATTAGTAGTAGAAGGACTGATTATATCTGTTTTTAGTTCTGTTGCCATTTTTTTCTCTTATTAACTATCATATTTAAAACCCCATTACCAACGCTTTACCTGTCGTAGATACAGATGGGTTCATTGAACCTTGAATATCTACAACTCCAGTTCCATTTGGAGTTAAAGTAATTGGTTGATTAGCAGCATCAGTAATTGTAATAGTTCCTGAAGCTGTACCACTATTTGTACTAAGAACTAAATCTGTTGTACCACCAGTAGTTACAGTTAAAGTTCCAGCACCATTAGAAGTTAAGGTTGCTGCCGCTCCGCTATCTCCTACTGAAACTGAATCTGCCGAAAGAATCACATCCCCTGTTCCATTGGGAGTAAGGGTTATATTTCCATTTGCACCATCGGCGATTGTCACAGTTCCTGAATTTGTGCCATTGTTTGTGTTTAAAGTTAAATCTCCAGTACCTTGAGTAGTGATGGTTGCATCAGCGTCATTATCACCAACCTGAACTGTATCTGCTCCAAGATTAACATCGCCTGTTCCATTTGGAATAATATCAATATCCGCATCGGAAGTTGAAACGATATCCTGTCCATTGACATCTAAATTTCCTCCTAATTGTGGTGTGGTATCAGCAACAAGACTAGCAAAGCCTCCTACCTGATCATCACTTGCGTCTAAATAAACTGCTTTTTCTGAAGGCAATGTACAAAAAACTTCTTTTGATCCTGCAGCAAAATCTACCGCTGCATCACTATTAGAACTTTCCAAAACAGTAGTTCGGGTTAAGGTTGAACTATCTGAGTTTAATGTTCCTAATCCTACTTCCCATTCGCTTTCACTGTTTATTGAAATGGCGTAGTAAGTCGTATTACTATTTCCAATTCCCGCAGCAAAACTTTGAAAACCACCGACCGCTCCTCCCAGAGTCACGGCTCCTGTGCCTGTTGTTGAAGTTGTTTCTCTTACCCTATTATTTATTACTAAGGCCATTTTATGCTACCTGGATAATTGCGGTTGATGCTGCATTGGCTGGGAATTGAATTGTAAAATCTCCCGAAGTTGCTACTTTATTTCCACCAAAATCTATAACTAAACAAAGTTTGTTACCATTAGTAGAATTATAAATAGCCGCACCTAATGAGGTTAACGTTACACTCGAAAAAACTTCATTGGTAAAATCTACAGTAGCGGTGTTGCTTCCTGGAACACTCACGCCTTGACCATCTAATGCTTGTCCTCCTGTTGCATAACCCGTCCCTGAAGAACTAACTTCATTGGTCGTACTATAAACAGTTGAAGAAGTTGTATAGGGAGGACCTAAGGTTGTTACATATAAAGCAATTTTAAAGGTATTTCCTCCACTTGCAAAGTTATGCGTGCCTGATAACAGTTCCAATTTAAATGCGTCTGGTATAATATTTGCCATATTTTATTCCTTAATCTTGTGTTGGTGGTGGTGATTTAAGAGGGGTTCGAATAACTCCATCCATATATTCGTCCCTGCGTCTACGACCTTGTTGTTCTATCGCATATGATTGTAAGGCCTGTTGATACGATTGCTGATAGTACTGTATCAGATTTTGTGGACCTTTCAAGTATCCATATGCTTCTAACAAAGAACCATACAAAAGCAAATCCTGATATTTGTTGCTCAGATAAGTTGTCGTTGAATCTGAAGTCGTAATACTATCTGGCTGTTTAATATAAGCCATAGTAATTTCATAAGCTGCATCAGGAGTAGGAGAAACCACCCAATAAGTAGCATCCCAGTTTCCATAATATTTAGGGAGTCCCGAGGCCGTATCAGGAGTATTATAATACTCGGTCATATAAGAAGTATCTTTTTTCTCTAAGTAAACATTAACTGTGGGACTTACATTAGTATTAGCAAGTTGAACATAACGAATAATTCTTAAATCACTTGGAACGGTTACATACCTATTTCCAGTGGTTAAAGTCGAAGTTGCATAAAATCGGTTATCATCATTATCCGCCTCTCTATAAATTCTGTTTTCTGCGTTTTTGGTAATCGTAGTACAAATAGCATCCGTTAATACAGTATCATCTACTTCCGTGTAGCTTCTTATATCTGTTTTTAAATTTGCGTATGTGTATGCCATTATGGTCTATCTCCTACGGGCCCTGCGAAAGAAGGAAACCCTCCTCCTGTTGTAGCACTTGTCGCTGCTGAAGCCAATACAAAAGTATATTGATTGCTAACGGTCGTGGTTGAAGGTTGACCTGGATAATTAACCGTAATGTCAATAGGTGTAATACTGTAAGATCCAAATACTTTATCTAAATCATTATGAGTATTTGCCGTACTAGCTTGAGGAGTTAGTCCATAAAGAGGCGCCGAAGAACCTCGAGTTAAACCTGTCAGAGTATGTGTAGACTTGCCTGTATACTTAATAACTTCACTAAGAGTAAAAATATTTTTCCCTGCTCTCGTTTGAGCTGCAGTAGGTTGAGTTTGAACATAGATATATCCTGAACTTGGGAAAGCCGAAGCATCTGTTAAAGTTAAAGATGTGGCTGCGGCCGTAATAGCTCCATTTAAAGTAGTTTCTAATTCTAAAGTAGTAATAGAAACTCCTCCCACAGCCTGTTGTACATCTCTAAATCTTATTGCATCTCCACTTGAAAAATTATGACTAGGTTGAGTAACCGTAACAGTAGTTCCTACTTCAGTAGTAAAAGGATTATTAGGTAAAATAGTTGGCGTTGGAAAAGCTGTTCGTGCGGGTCTTACCTTACTCAGGGATATAGAATCCGCGCTTAAAGTTTTAGGTCTAAGTTGAGGTTGTTTAGGTTCGTATTCAGAAACATGAACAAAAGCTCCAGTCCATTCCGTTACCATTTCTCTCCAAGGAAACTGTAAACCTGAACGATCTGAAATAGCTAGTGCATGTTTTCCTGATGCATATTTTGGCATTAGATATTAGGATAATAAGCTTTCGGTGTTATATACGTACTCGCTGCTGATCCATCCTCCTGTAAAGCTCGTGCCAATTCATCTTCATATAATAATTTAAAGGGTTGTGTTTTTTCCATTCTAAATTTTTGTGATAAATAATAAGCGAGTCCCGAAACCATACAAGGAATAAAACGATGAGGAACATCAGTCGCGTTGGAATATGTTCCTGCGTCTTGAATTCTTTTAACAAAAAAGATGTGTAAATTTTTAGCGGCATTACTTGCATCGGGAGTAGGATAAATAGTCATCGTCACTCTATCGATAAATCTTTGAACCCAATAATTACTAGGGGTGCCTTCTGATTCTTTATTGGCATACCCTGAATAAGTAGAACGATCGACTTTACCTAAAGCCGCATCCGATTGAGTGTTCCCTGCCATATTTGTTCGTAATGAACATTGTTCTATATCCGAGAAACCTGGAACATAATTAGTAACCGCTGCGCCATCAGAATGGGTTGCTGCTGTTGTACTATGAGCTCCACGTGTTACACCCGTTAATTCACTACCACTAAAACCTACATAGGTTATATCTTCAGTACCAATTCTAATCGTACCTTGATTATTCATTCCTGTAATAGAATCCAAAGTAATTCCACTTGTAGCACTGGTACTACTAATTGCTCCGTCTAGAGTGGTATCAAGTCCATTAGATTTTTGTAAAGCTGCAGCACCCGTTGTAGGCATGTCTGAAGGGTATCTATAAAAATTAAATTCTTTCTCTCCCTGGGTCAAAGTAAGATTTAAAGTTCCTACTTCCCAATAATGTAATCCTCGATTTCCCCACTCTTGAAAAAGAATGTTGAGTGATCGTCTTGCTGCTCTTAATTGATAGCCTGAAACATTAGGAAAACCTACTCGTTCAAAAGCTTCTTCAATAATATCGGCAATTGTAAAAGTTTTCCCAAATGTGTAACTATTTGAAGTAGTGTTAGGCAATGTTTACCTCCTAACCGTAATAAACCGTCAAATGCGTTGTAACAACATTAGTTACTTTAATCTTCGTTTTACAATATAATCCCGTTCCAGGGAACTGAAGATATCCAAATACACCTGCTTGGTTAGTTGAATCACTTGTGTCAGGAGTATCTATAACCGCTACTGTTGTAGCATTATCTAATAAAGTAATTGTGCCTACCGCTACGTTTGCAGGTTGTGCAAACGAAACAGCTAAAATTCTTCCAGGACCATCAAAGACAGTATATGTGTTCGCGGAAGTAATGTTGTACGATTTTATATCTACTGGATATGTGCTCATAATTTTTATCTCCTATTCTTGTGAGCTCCCGAAGGAGCTCACAATTTATTTATTAACTATCAGCAAACGGTGTTGCTAAAGTTCCCGATGCTTTTGTGTATGCTTGCACAAAATATTCGGCACTCGCTGTTGCCGTAACTATGACGAGAGTTCCAACGATTCCACCTGTAGTAGTACCATCAAAAGTCATAACGTCATTAGTAGCTCCAGGAAACCAATCTTTACCGCCAGTAGTAGTACTTACCATACTTCTTGCATAGCCGATAAATTTATCTGTTCCGTCTGTCTTGATATCCATGTCAGTTGCTGCAGTTTGAACCATAAATGTATAAGTACATCCTAAATTACTTAATACATTAAAATCGTTTGCTCCAGCTACCGATGATGCGCTTCCTGTTAAAATGGAAGGTAATGTAAATTTACCATCCGCATCATTGCAAAGTAAAAGTCTTCCTGCATGATCATCAACTGTTAAAGTTGTATCAGCAGTTAAACTTACTACTGCTTTAGGTCCGAAACTAATAAAACCATTTAAAGATCTTACTGGTCCCGAAAATGTTGTATTTGCCATGATTATAATCCTCCTAGTTTATATAGATCTAGTCTCTAGGCCGTCGACTATACGCGTCTAGATCTAATTAATAATTGTATAGTGATTAAGCTATAACTTAAATTTGCGTTGAGCGCAAGGTATCCCTACAGATTTGTATGATTTTTTGATAGCGCTTAAGTGGCTATCGAAACTTCAGCCTTGACGCTGTTTACTTTAGTTTGAAGAGTATCTGCTTCAAACTCTTTGGCAATGATTTGTTTTATAACATCCTGAATTTGTTTATTAATCTCAATCATTCGGATATTATGTTTCCCTGACTTCAGGTGCTCGTGTTGCCACTCTAGTTCCAAGGACTTCTTCGTAATGTACAGGTCTTCCGTCATTTATAACCTCCTCATAGGTTATCCATTTACCACGGGTA
>Ga0208029_1001375_pt1 | contig 10872 bp, 10 predicted proteins | sample MalvireepMed_s12_FD_184242 | JGI IMG/M metagenome (GOLD analysis project Ga0208029, IMG submission 184242) | Marine viral communities from the Global Malaspina Expedition - Malaspina viral metaG DeepMed_s12 (SPAdes) (version 2) | ecosystem: Environmental > Aquatic > Marine > Oceanic | place... | reverse complement strand
ATATAACTTAAGGGGGGTATTTATATCCCCCTTAATTAATACCCCTTATTAATTAGGAGAATAAAAATGGCTACTTATGATTTAACTAAAAAAACTAATGCTAGTACAGGAACACAAGTTATACCTGCTAAAGAAGAAATAAGGTTACAAAATTTAGAAAACAAAGTTACTTCTCAAGGTGATAAATTAGATCACATTGTAAAGTTACTAAATGAGTTATCAGAAAAGAAATCAACTTCTTGAAGTAATTCAAGAATATAAATCTGATAACGCTGCTTTAAAAAAGCAGATCGGAGACTTACAAAAACAATTAATAGATGCAGAATCTCGTATTAAACAATTACTAATTAAATATGAACATTCTGTAAAAGATAATATTAACCAGGAAGAATAGTGGCAACAACATATTTAGTTTTATCCAATAGAATCCTAAGAGAATTAAATGAAGTTGAATTAACTTCATCTAATTTTTCTAGTAGTCGTGGAATTCAAACGGCTACTAAAGATTTTATTAATAAAGCAGTACACGATATTTATAATGAAGGTGCTGAAATTCCTTTATTGCATACATCAACGACTCAAGTTACTCAAGTTGGAGACAACGAATACGCATTTCCATCTGATATGCGTAGAGTGGACTTTGAGTCTTTTTTTTTAAAGCCAACAGAATTAATTACTAATGGAGAATTCACTTCAAATATAAATAGTTGGACAACTATTGCAGGAGCTGGTAGTGCTGCATATAATAGTGGTGGAAATGGTAGAGCAAGATTAAATGATTATGCTATATATCAATCTATTTCAACTGTAAAAAATAAAACTTATAGACTTCAAGTTAGAGCTTATGATACTGCTAGTACAGGGCAGGCTTTTAAAGTTCAAGTAGGTACAGCTGCAGAAGGTACACAAAATTTAGGTACAACATTAACTGTAACTAATTTTGGTGAAGGTAACGTATTAGATACTACATTTACAGCTACAGCAACAACAACTTATGTAACAATAAATAATACCAGTACAGCAACCAATATGGATGTTGACTATGTAAGAGTATCTAGAAGTGATATTAATACACGTAAATTAAAGTATATTTCTTATGATGATTATCTACAAAGATTTAGGGAACAAGATGATACAAATAGTAGTAGTCAATATGGAGTTCCACAATATATATGGAGAAAACCTGATTATAGTTCCTTTGGAGTAAGCCCAAGACCTAATGAAGGTGAATATACAATTAGTTATGAATATTATGCAACTCATACAGATTTATCTGCACACGGTGATACTATGGGATTACCAGATAGATTTTCCCCATTAATTGTTGATCGAGCAAAATATTATGTATACATGTTAAGATCAGATCCTCAACATGCCCAATTAGCAGATAGAGATTACCAAAGAAAATTAAAATTAATTAAGAATGATTATACTGCTAGATATGATTATATGAGAGATTCTAGAATTATAGAAGGACATTCAAGAGTAAATATAGTATAGAAAAATAAATGCCAAGTACAGATACTTCACAAATAACTCCATATACAGCTAGTTGTGGAGGTGGACTTATATTAAATAAGGATGTGTATAATATGCAACCTGGTGAAGCTTTACAACTAACTAATTTTGAACCATCAACAGAAGGTGGGTATAGAAGATTAAACGGAACTACAAAGTATAATTCTACAATAGTACCCCAAGTATCTGCTAGTACAGAAAGAGTTCAACTGTCTGCAATCTTTAATGGTATTATAGTTGCAGCTAGAGGTGGTACAGTTTCTACTGGAACTACATCTGGATCTTGGACATCAAGGGCAACAAGTAAAGGCACAACCTATACTTATGATTTTGATAAATATAATTATAATGGCACAAATAAAATTATAATTGCAACTGGAGAAGCAGCAGCATTTACATTAGACACAAGTTATACTGAAGATATTATAAATGCAACAGGTGGTGGGACTGCACCTACTAATCCTAAATTTGTAAAATCATTTGCTAATCATATGTTTTATGCAGGTATGTCTAATGCAACACATAATATTATATTTTCAGGACCTTTTACTGAAGATGACTTTGATACAAGTGCAGGATCAATTAAAGTTGGTGATGTTGTTACAGGATTAAAAGTATTTAGAGATGAATTATTTATATTCTGTCAGAGAAGTATTTATAAAATAACAGGTACAAGTTCTAGTAATTTTGCATTAGCAGAAATTGCAAAGAATGTTGGTACAATAGCACATCATTCTATTCAAGAGATAAGTGGAGATTTATTATTTTTATCTGCAGATGGAATCAGAACAATTGCGGGTACAGAAAGAATTGGTGATATTGAACTTGGTACTGTATCAAAACAAATACAAGATAGAATTAATGATATTACTTATGATAATGTTACATCATTAGTTGTTAGAGATAAATCTCAATATCGTTTATTTTATCCTACAACAACAGGGGTTGAATCTAGTTCTAGAGGTATTATAGCAGTTATTAAAGTTAATCCTAATACAAATCAATTAGGATATGAATATGCAGATATAAAAGGATTAAAAGTTTCTTGTTGTGATTCAGATTATATAAGTAATACTGAAACAATAGTTTCTGGTGGTTATGATGGATATATTTATAAACAAGAATCAGGAAATGTTTGGACAAGAGCTAGTACTACTTATAATTTAGATTCAACATACAGATCCCCAGATATGACTATGGGTGATCCTGGAATAAGAAAGTCAATGGAAAGAATTAATTTAAACTGGAAACCCGAAGGGGAAGTTACAGCTAGTATGTATCTTCAGTTTAATTATAATGATATAAATACTCCCCAACCTAGTGTTATAACTTTAGAATCATCAGGTAGTGGGGCTTATTTTGGAATAGGTACATATGGGACCTCGGCTTATGGTCAAGGTGATTTACCTATTACAAGAAAATCAGTAGAGGGATCAGGCTTTGCTATAGCATTAAAAATAACAGATACAAGTAATAAGATACCTTGGGCAATCCGAGGATTTCAATTAGAATTCGTAGCAGGAGGAAGACGATAAAATGGGAGCAACATATACAAGACAAAGTTCAGCAGGTATAGTTGATGGTGGAGTTATTGAGGCAACAGATCTTAATGGCGAATTTGATCAACTTTTAGCTGCCTTTGCAGTCTCATCTGGGCATACCCATGATGGTACAGCTGCAGAAGGTGGACCAATAACAAAATTATTAGGCACAGCAATCACTATTGGTGATGCTACGGCAGGTACAGATATTGCCGTAACCTTTGATGGTGAAACAAATGATGGTGTATTAACATGGATGGAAGATGAAGATTTATTTAAATTTTCAGATGCTATTAATGTTGGTGTAGATGATACAGGATATGACGTTAAGTTTTTTGGAGATACAGCTAGTAGATATTGGTTATGGGATACTTCAGCAGATGGTGTTGTTCAAAGAGGAACATTAACAGTCGGTGTTGATGATGCAGGACATGATGTAAAGTTTTTTGGAGATACAGCAAGTGCTTACATGTTATGGGATACATCAACAGATGATTTGGTTTTAGCAGGAGCTGCTGGAATTGATCTTGCTGGTGATATAGATGTAGACGGAACTGCAAATTTAGATGTTGTTGATATTGACGGAGCTGTACAATTAGATGCAACACTTACAGTTGGTGCAGATGATCAAGGATATGATGTAAAATTTTTTGGAGATACAGCTAGTGCTTATATGCTGTGGGATACATCTACAGATGATTTAGTTCTTGCTGGTGCAGCAGGAATAGATCTTGCTGGTGATATTGATGTAGATGGTACAGCTAATTTAGATGCTGTTGATATTGATGGTGCTGTACAAATAGATGGTGCAACTACTATTGGAGTTGATGGTACAGGGTTAGACGTAAAATTCTTTGGTGATACTGCTGGAAGTTTTTTATTATGGGATCAATCAGATGATGCATTAGAATTAACAGATTCCTCTCCAATTAAAATTGGTGATGGTGGTGATATGCAAGTATATCACGATGGAACAAATTCTTATATTACAAATTCACAAGGTGCTTTAAAAATTGCTACTGAGTCATCAGGAATTGCAGTTACTATTGGACATTCAACTTCAGAAGTTACAATTGCAGATAATCTTACAGTAACAGGAACTTTAACTCTTGGATCTAACGCAGAATTAACCGAAGCAGAATTAGAATTATTAGATGGTTTAACTGCTGGTACAGCTATTGCTTCTAAAGTGGTTACAACAGATTCAAGTATAGATACAACAGGACAAAGAAATTTAACAATCTCTGGCGAACTAGACGCTGCAACAGGAGATTTTTCTGGTGATGTTGATGTAGATGGTACTTTAGAGGCTGATGCTATTACAATTAATAGTACAGCTATTGGTTCTATTTATGGTGTGGTTGCAGGAAGTTCTAGTATTGTTACAACAGGCGCTTTAGACTCAGGATCAATTACTTCAGGATTTGGTACTATTGACACAGGATCATCTACAATTACAACTACAGGATTAATTAGTGGTGGTTCATTAGACATTGATGATGTTTTAATTAATGGAACAACAATAGGACATACTAATGACACTGATTTAATGACAGTGGCTGATGGAGTGTTAACAGTTGCAGGAGAATTAGATGCTGCAACTTTAGATATATCAGGCAATGCGGATATAGACGGAACAACAAATTTAGATGCTGTCGATATTGATGGTGCAGTTCAAATAGATGGTACAGTAACTGTTGGTGTTGATGACACAGGATTAGATGTAAAATTCTTCGGTGCTTCTGCTGGTGCATACATGGAATGGGATGAAAGTGCAGACCAACTTAGAATTATGGGAGCATCTGCGGATGCGACTACTAGTACAGGTAAATTGCTTTTAGCTACATCTCTAACAGATATTAATGCAAATGACGTAATAGGAAAAATAGAATTTCAAGCTCCACATGAAGCTGGAGGAACAGACGCTATTACGGTTGCTGCTTCCATTCAAGCTCTTGCCCAAGCTACATTTAGTTCTTCTGTCAATGCGACAGATTTAATATTTTATACAGGACATTCAGAAACCGCTACAGAAAAATTTAGATTTACTTCTCAAGGAGAGTTGGGTGTCGGAGGTACTAATTATGGTACCGATGGCCAAGTCCTAACATCTACTGGCGCAGGAACAGCTCCTGCATGGGAAGATGCTTCTTCAGGGGCTGTTTCTGCTATAAATAATGCAACAGCTAATGAACTTGTTACAATTGGTTCTACAACAACAGAATTGGATGCAGAGGCAAACTTAACTTTTGATGGATCAACTTTAGCTTTAACAGGATCTCAAACTACTACAGGTACAATTAATGGTGTAGGTATTAAATATAATATTACTGACTTTGTTGGTAGTTTACTTATTAGCAATGATGCTGGTACTGGAACTTTAGATGCAGCTTCAGCTAATACAGGTATAGGTCATGAAGTATTTGATGATTTAACAACAGGTGATGATAATACTGGTTTAGGTTATCAGGCTTTAACAGTTCTTACTACAGGATCTAGTAATACAGCAGTTGGTTCGGCTGCTTTAGACGCAAATACAACAGGCGATAGTAATACTGCGGTAGGTAGGTGTGCTTTAAGTGCTAACACATCAGGTGCAAATAATATTGGTATTGGATTTGGTGCTGCTAAAACTACTACAACAGGTATAGCTAATGTTGCTGTTGGAGGTAATGCTTTAAAACTTAATGAAACAGGTTGTTATAATATTGCAATAGGTAAAGATACTATGGAAGCAAATACAACAGGTTGTTACAACGTAGCTGTTGGATATCTTGCTTTAGACGCTAATACAACAGCACACAATAATACAGCGGTAGGTGATGCTTCTTTAAGTGCAAACACAACAGGTTACATAAATGTAGCAATCGGTAAAAGTGCTATGGCTGCAAATACTACTGGACAAGGTAATGTTGCAATAGGTGGTAATGCTTTAGATGCTAATACAACTGGTGCAGCTAATGTTGCAATCGGTTGCTCTGCTATGAGTGCTAATACTACTTGTGGATATAATGTAGGTATAGGTTTTTGTGCATTAACAACTCAAGTTGATGGTGGTGTAAATAATACAGCTGTAGGTTCTTGTAGTTTGAAACTTAATTCTACAGGAGACTTAAATGTTGGTCTAGGGTATGCAGCTATGGAAGCAAATACAACTGCGGGTGCAAATGTTGCGGTTGGTGCTTATGCTAGTCGTTGCAATACAGAAGGTGGAGACAATGTTTCTATGGGTTATGCTGCTTTGTATACTAATACTACAGGAGGCAAAAATACAGCAATAGGTTGCGTTGCTTTATGTTCTAACACAACAGCTAGTAATAATTCAGCATTTGGTGTTCAAGCGTTAAAAACAAACACAACAGGTACTACCAATACAGCAGTTGGTTCTTGTGCTTTAGATGCAAACCAAACAGCAGACAGTAATACTGCGGTAGGTAGCTCAGCATTAAGCTCTAATACAACAGGATCTAGTAATACTTCTATAGGTGCTTTTTCTATGAACGATAGTACTACAGGAAGCAATAACCTAGCAGTTGGTAGAGGTGCACTAGATGCAAACACAACAGGTGCAGAAAATACAGCATTAGGTATGAATGCGCTTAGTGCAAACATAACAACATCTTGTAATACCGCTATTGGTAAAGGTGCTATGCTAGTTGCTGTAAATGGAGACAATACTGCTGTAGGTGTGAATGCTTTAGTTGCAAGTAATAGTGGTTATACAAATACTGCAGTTGGTCAGAGAGCAGGTTGTACTACAACATCTGGATATGCTAATACCTATATTGGTAGAACAGCAATAGGAAGCGCTGCTGATAATAATGACGAAGTTGTTGTTGGTGCTGGACTTACAGGTAAAGGAGACCAAACAGCTTTTATTGGTGGTTCATCAGGTGCTTATAATGCTGAAAATAATGCTGCTTGGACTACAACATCTGATAGAAGAATTAAGAAAAATATTGTTGATAATAATATAGGCTTAGAAAAAATTAATAAGATAAAAGTTAGAAACTTTGAATATAAAACTAAAGATGAAATTACAGAACTATCCGCTGATTCAGTAATAAATAAAAAAGGTATTCAGTTAGGTGTAATTGCACAAGAAATAGAAGAAATTTTACCAGAGGTTGTTAAGGTACAATCAACAGGAGTTAAAGCAGTGAATCCAGATAACATAACTTGGTATCTTGTGAACGCAATTAAAGAATTAAAAAAAGAAATAGAAGAACTAAAGAAAAAATAAAATTTAAAGAGTACCCCTCCTTTAAATATAACAATATATAAGGAAAAACTAAATGTTAAATACATACGTTGTTGAGGGGGGTATAGGAAAATGTGTTGCCTTTTCAGCATTAATACCAGAGTTAAGAAAAAAATCTAAAATACAAATCTATACACCTTACGTGGGTTGTTTTGCAAATAATCCAGATATTAAATTAGCTTTAGAGCAAACTTTACCTTTGCAAGATCCAAGAATAATGGCATCAGATAATATATTTTATTGTGAACCTTATAAATCTAATTTTCAATTTGGTAAGCAACATTTAATTGAAAGCTATTGTGAGCATCATGGTGTTAAATTTGATAAAAATTTAAAACCTAAACTTTATACAGGTCATCATGAGGAAGCTGTAAAGAAATGGTTAACAAAGTTTGATTATGCTAAACAAAGTGTAGAAAAATATATTTTAGTCCAGTTTTCTGGTGGTCAACCTAAATGGAATTATGGAGATACTGTTCAGTATAAAAACAATAATCCAAATAGAAACTATCCACATTTTCTTGCTCAACAGGTAATTAATTATTTAAGAGAAGAATATAAAGATACAACTATTATTGATTGTAGTTTACCAAATGAACCTAGTTATGAGGATACTATTAAGTGTGACTTACATTGGGCAGAAATACATGAATTATTAAAAGGTGCAGAAGGTTTTATAAGCATAGATAGTTGCCTACAGCATTTTTCAGCATCAGCAGAAAAGCATGGTGTTGTAATATGGGGTAGCACCAGATGGACACAATTTGGATACTCTCATAATACAAATTTACATTTTCACATGGGAAATAAGTGGGATGAAACAAAATTTATTGATAGTGATCCTAGGAATAGCATGATAGATCCTAAATTAGTTATTGATAAATATAAAAAAATAGATAAAAATAGACAAGTTGCGTGTGCAACAGAATAAGGAGAAAATATGGCAGACAAAACCGCAGACGAAATAGCCAAAGATTTTACAGCAATGGGGCATAGTGTGGCTTTAATCACAGATGTAATAGCTGGAGATCAAATGGCAGATGATACAAACGCAGAAAAAATAGCGTGTGTTGCTAGAAACGTAGAGCATTTAGAACTTATGAAGGCCATGAAAAAAGAAAGCGATAATACAGCTTCTATCTGGACTGATGAAAGCTTTACAGCAATTGATGCCGCTATATCAGCGGGTAATACATACACTAGCTAAATTATTAAATATCACTAGTATGGCTAAACCACCCAAATATGGGACAGTAGTACAATATACTAAAACTTTAAAAGGGACAAGCATTGGAAGAAGACCAATAACAAGTACAATGAATAAAAATAAACGAAGAATAAGAGGAAAACATAATTATAGAGGACAAGGAAAATAATGCCAGCACCTAAAACACCTGCCACACCTGTAGAAACAGTTTTACAGAAAGGTACACTAACACCTGCTCAAAAAGAACAAACAGGCAGTTCAAAGGCTGTATCATTAATTGACAGTTTATTAGGGAAAGCTAGTTTACCTGTAGGTACAACTATATCTCCACAATTACAAAATGTAGGAACGGGTGAATTGATGGGTACTGCGGGTGTTACAGGTACACTACAAGCTGGATTACCTACTGCACCTACAGCAACGACTATAGCTGCACCTACTGCAGTAGCAGGAACTCAAGTAACAGGACCTACTGCACAAACTGCAGCACAAATGACAGCTGCACAAGTTGCTGGTCAAACTCCTACAATGACAGCTGCACAAATGACAGGATTAACAGCTCCAGCAGTAGGACAGACTGGAGCTATTACTTCTGATGCTACAGTTAAAGGTCAATTAGCAGATTTACAAACAGAGGTAACAACAGCATTAGCTTCTGGTAATCCTATGCCAGTATGGGCTAGAGGTGCTGCTAAAGCTACTGAAGCTGCAATGGCTAATAGAGGAATGAGTGCTAGTTCTATGGCTGCTGAAGCATTAGCTGAAGGTATTATGAATGCGGCTATACCTATAGCTAAAGCAGATGCAGATTCATATAAGCAAATGATATTTCAGAATCTGTCTAATAATCAACAGGCAGCTATTACAAATGCACAAGCATATCTTACAATGGATATGTCTAATTTGTCTAATAGACAACAAACTAATTTAACAAATATAAATACCAGACAAGCATTTTTATTGTCTGATCAAGCAGCTGCAAATGCTTCTTACCAGTTTAATGCTACTAGTCAAAATCAAGTAAATCAATTCTATGATAAGTTAGCAACACAGATTTCAGATCAAAATGCTGCTAGAGTAGATGCAATGAATAAATTTTCAGAATCAGAAAAAAATAAAGTTACTGCATTAAATGCACAAAATACTATTGCAGTTAATGAGGCAAATGCAAAAAGAGAATCAACAATAAACCAGTACAATGCTACATTAGAAAATAATAGAGATCAATTTAATGTACAAAATCAAAGAGAAATAGATCAATCAAATGTAGTGTGGAGAAGAGCACTTAATACAGCTAATACAGCTGCAGTAAATGCTGCTAATCAAACTAATGCACAGAATCTACTAAATATATCCAATTGGGCTTTATCATCTGCATGGCAACAATGGAGAGATGAGGCATCTTGGATAAATACTGCTTCTGAAAATTCCAAAAATAGAAGTCATAATTTAGCTATGGCAGCACTTGAAAGATCAACAGCACTAGATTTACAAGATCAAGCATCAAAAGATTCTTTATACGAATTAATAGGTAGATTTGGTTTTATGATTTATGATAGGAGTTAACAAATGAAAATAAAAAATATATTTAAAACAGCAATAGTAGCTGCTGCAGGATTCTTTGGTGGAAAATTCTTTGGACCTACAGGTAAAAAAATAGGATCTACTTTAGCTAGTAGTTTAATGAGTAGTCCAACTGAAGATGATTCTAGTCGCTATGTTCCTAGAAGTGTAAATTTAAAACAATTCAGTATGCCAACGTATGCTATGACTAAAGCAAGAGGTAGTGAAATGCCAGGGATTCCTACTGATGCTAGTAAATTAAACCAGGAATGGGAATACAGATTAAACAGATATTTAATGAGAAGAAAATATTTTGAAGATATAACATAAAGGTAAAAATGAAAGAACAAGAATATAAAGAAGGAGCTGGTAATCCATTCGATGCACCAGTTCCAGGGCAATCCCTAACAGATACTCCAGGTAATAATCCTTGGGAGCATCCGCCACAATATACAGATCCAGAAGAAGCGGCAGAGTATATTTGGCAAACTTTACATCAAAAAGAATTTACAGAACAAGTTATAGGCATGCTAGATGCAGGTATACCTGTAGAAGCAATAGGTAGAATAATATTATTTGGTGGGTTTACAGAAGGTAAATTTTCACCTGATGTTGCTTTTATAATTACAGAAACAATAATGAAAATGATAGCATCCATAGGTGTTCAAGGTGGTGTAGAAAAAATAAGATTTTCAATGTCTGATATTTCAAATAAAAAACCATTAAGGGATATTACTAAACTTAAAATGTCTAATGAAGAAGTAGAAAAATCAATTCAAGAT
>Ga0208029_1001372_pt1 | contig 10886 bp, 7 predicted proteins | sample MalvireepMed_s12_FD_184242 | JGI IMG/M metagenome (GOLD analysis project Ga0208029, IMG submission 184242) | Marine viral communities from the Global Malaspina Expedition - Malaspina viral metaG DeepMed_s12 (SPAdes) (version 2) | ecosystem: Environmental > Aquatic > Marine > Oceanic | place... | reverse complement strand
TTGCCTTGTACCGTTCAGGATTATGTCTTCAGTGATATCAACCTGAGTCAGGCGTTCAAGTGTTTTGCTGCATCGAATCCCGACTGGTTTGAGGTGATGTGGTTTTATGCTTCCGACAGTCAGTCAGGCACAGAGATTGACCGGTATGTGATGTACAACTTCCGAGAGAATCTGTGGTCGGTGGGTACATTGGAACGTACCGCATGGACTGCGGCGCCCACCAGGAATTTTCCGATGGCAGCGGGAACAGCAGACAGCTCCAATTATATTTACCAGCATGAGACAGGCACCGACGCCGATGGTTCTGCGATGACGGCGTACATTGAGTCGGGAGATTTTGATTTTGAAGATGGAGAAAAGTTCTTGTCCATCTCTCGCATTATTCCTGACCTTGCGTTTAGCGGGTCAGCGGATACCAAGTCACTGACGGTGACCCTCAAGGGGCGTAATTACCCCGGGGAGACACCCGCGACGCTGACGACATCGACGGTTAACTCAGATACCAACCAAGCGTTTGTTCGGGCGCGCGCAAGACAGGGCATTTTACGCCTTGAGAGTACGGCGACAGGGGTGGGTTGGCGGATGGGTGATTTTCGGATGGACGTTCGGCCTGACGGGAGACGCTGATGGCACAGACCAAGCCGTATTCGCAGCCATTACCCCTTCCTCATGAAGACTATGAGATGAGTGAAGAGACCATGTTCCGGCGTACTGTGGAGCAGGTCATTGGTGATCTGAATACCAGAACAATCGAGGTGGAAGAGGTCAGGACAACGCCTTCTTCACTGGCCCAGAGGCGATACCAGTTTTTACTGATGGGCGCCTCCAGTGGCTGATGCCCTTAAAGTCTTAGGACAAGTGGCGCCCTCGGCGACCACGGCTACGACGCTGTACACGACGCCCGACACGACAGAGACGACGTGCAGTTCGATCGTGGTGTGCAATCGGGGCGGCTCAGGCGGTACGTTCAGGGTTTCTGTTCGTGTGGCCGGGGCATCCGACGCGACCAAGCAGTACCTGTATTACGACCAAGCGTTGGCGGCAACCACCACCTATCTGGGTGTGTTTGGTTTGACTTTAGATCAGACTGACGTGGTGACCGTGTATGCGAGTAGTGGAGATTTCAGCTTTAACCTGTTCGGCGTAGAGACGAGTACGGATTAGCTATGGCGGATAATGCAGAGATAGAAGCAGCTTCTCTTGCGCTCGATAAAGACAAATTTATTCTTGAGGCCGCGAAACGATTTATCCGGGGATATGAACAGGTTCCCGAGACTCAGGATTTTGCCCCTCAAGCCTATCAACCGATAGCTGGAGACAGATGGACGATTGGATGGGGTAGCACGAGGGGAGTTAAAGAGGGCGACACGGTTACGCGAGAGCAGGCAGAGTCTCGTTTTGATCGAGACCTCCAGTCTGCGTTCAGCGATTTTAATAGTACGGTTTCTGAAGAAATTCGGGATGAGCTTGGTATTAATGAAAGCGCCGCTGTCATTAGCTTCCTGTTTAATCATGGGAACACCAAAAGGTGGCGCGGCTCTAAGGCGCGTGGTCATCTTAATAAACTGGAAATACCTCAGTTTATTTATGAATTGACTGATCCGGTGCAGGGGTTTGTTAAAGCCGGAGAACCCGGTGAGAAGGAAATTGTTGACGGTCTTGTGAACAGAAGAGCTGCTGAACGAAAGTTATTTAATGCGCCAGATGTGGATATTGGCGCGGGTATAGGAGCATTGTCAGTGAACGGACTTAACCAAGGCGGTATTGCTAGCTTTCGCCCCATGGGGGCCGTTCCCACTGGGGTGGGTATGCCTATGCATATGCCTAGACCACCGCGTGGACAGATGCCTCCGCAAGGAATGCGTAGAGGTGGCATCGTTGGCTATCAGAATCGTGGTCAAGTCGAGGGACCGCTTCCACCCCATCTACAAATGAGACCATCATGGACTCCCGGGGAAGACGACGCAGATATCGAAGAGGTCATCATTAATCGTGAAGACTGGCATGTTACGTACCGTGCTTTAGTAGAAGAGTTGGAGCGTTTCCAGCAGCTTGCTAACAGTACAGGTTATACAGTTGAGGAGATCATTGAGAACAGGCGTGGTCAAGGGTCTTTGGACCCGACTGCTGCGGCGCAGATGTTCGAGATGCTCGAAGAACAGCGTGAAGCCGAGCGGAACCGCGAACTAGGGGAGCGTCTTGGTCCTATGTTTGGACCCCAAGCGGGAGCGGGAAAGGCGGGGTCTGGACCCGGGGGAATGATGGACCCCGAGGGGGTGATTGCACCTTATGATCCAGACACGGGTAGGTACACTATTGAAAATATACCTTATAAAAACGAGGTAGGCAGCGAGGCATGGAAAGCCGAACGTGCGCGCGAACGCGCTGAGGCAGCTGCGTTGTACGATCGTCGCCTAGGTTTCCAAGGCGGCGGTGTAGTCACACCCTTTGGCATGTCATTAGCTGACACCGCTGAGATGGCAAGCTTTTCCAGCCAAGCACAGACAGCCTCAAATGGGGACCTTCGCGGTGGCATCATGAGTGGTCAAGAGGCTCCGGGGTCGGGGGCCTTGGGCGCGTTAAGCCGACAAGAATTTGGAACGGGACGGTCCCTGTTGCCTTCTTTTACCACTGAGGAGCGGGGAATGCCCGGTGTTGAAGCGCAGGAATCATGGGAAGTACAGCCGAACGCTTGGCAATGGGGCTACAATCGCGGTGGTCTTACGGGTCAGGCCAACAAGGTTGCCGATGCTGGACGCTACGGTGACACCGAGCTGGTGCATATGAATCCAGCCGAGGTTCAAGGTTTGGCATCGATGGTACCAATGACGATCAATCCTGAGACGGGTAAGCCTGAAGCTTTCTTGGGTATGTTGATGGCTCTATTGGGACAATATGTTGCACCTATGATCGCGGCTTCCAGTTGGGGTGGAACTTTAGCTGCTTCCGGGGGGTTGAGTGGCTTGTTGGGTACTGCTTTATCTAGCCCTACGGCCTTGAGTGCTATAGGCAGCGGTGCAGGTACTTGGGCACAGACGGGTGATCTTGAGAAAGGCATTCTCTCCGGCATGATGAGCTTCGGTACAGGGAAATTGTTGAATGATGTAGCGCTTGCGGGTGACGAGTTTATTACGAGTGGTGCTACAGGCCAGGGCGCTCTCGCGGGAACTACTGTTGCTGACCCACTGGCGGCTGCCACTGCGGCTAGTACAGCTACAGCGCTACCAGCCATACCTGCTAGGCCTGGTGTGGGTCCGTTTGGTTTCGGCGCTAGAGCAGGTCAGGCTGCCACATCAGGTCTTCCGGCGACTGCGTCGCCCGCTGCGCGTGATGCGGTTTTCAAGAAAATTCAGGCGGATACGATCAAAGCTAATCAAGGGATATTTAACCAACAGTCCCTTGGTACAAGGCTTGGTCACGCTGGCAAAAATCTAGCGACCAAGGAAGGAATAAGTGCGCTTATGAACCCGACGAGCATAGCGATGATTGCTTCGGGGGCCGGGGGCTTAGGAGCAATCCGGTCTGAAGAAGAATTTGCGGCTTGGTTTGAGCAGCAGGAAGAAGAGAAGAAACGCAGGCGTGCAAAGATGATGAGTAGGCGCGAACAAATTCCCCAAGGTGTTAGACAACGCTTTGGCTTACCTGCTTATGGAGGTGGCTAATGGGTAGATCAAGTCAATCAGGTGGGTTTGGCGGAAACTGGGGAAGAGGCGGAGGCCGAGGAGGCCGTAGCCCATGGGGTGCAGGCCGATCTCCCGGTGGCGGTGGAGGCTATGGTTTTTATGGTGCCCCCGCAGGCGATGACACTGATACAGGTCAGCCCACTTATACACAGCCGAGTTGGAGACCATCTGGTCCCAGTGCGGCATTTGGCGGTTCCCCACAAGCGGGGAGTCGTGCTTATCTGAATCCGCGTTGGCGTACAGCCCCGGAAGGTTATTCCACCTACCTCGATGAACCTCTCGAAGGCTACGAGGCTGGAGAGCTTGGTGCTGGTAAATGGTACGGCGATTATTTTGTGCCCGAATCCAGTGAGCTATGGGGCTACACCAGTGCCGAGGACTTCGAGCCTGGGTATGACTTCTGGAGTTCGAGTGAAGCGAGACAACAAGAGCTGGGTGACTTGGGTGGTATCTATAGTGAGGACCCGTGGGCTTTCGACCAGCCCCGTTATCAGGCCAGAGCACGGGAATACTACGGCAACCTGCTACCCGAGGACATTAGGCGCCGATACCGAGCTGGTCCAGAAGGTGCGGGCGAAGGCTATTGGTATGACGATGGCGACTTCTACGTGCCATACGGTACTGATCTGTCAGGCATGGTGGACCGTGGAGAATTTGGCGGGGATGTTGATTATCAGGCGTATGTTGATTTCTTAAACGAGAATCTTTCAACGGGTCAGCCCGATGCCGATTATCAATTTCAGATTGATCCTGACACTGGACAGATTGGTACGTTTGGTTATGACGCTGATACGTGGGGCAGCGAGTATTGGGACCCGGAGGCTCATCTGGGAGAGTCGGGATTTGATGCAGGACAGTTTACGAGTCCAGAATTATTTGGCACCAGTGATGAACAACTAGCACGGCTTACGGGATTGGGAGGTTATCACTCTCCCTATGAAGACGCCGGTTTGGATTGGGGCGCTCTCGAAGGGGCGTATGAGAATCTTGGGAGTGGTTGGGGGCAGCCTTACCGACAGCCATATCGACAGCCCTATCCTTCTTATGGCTCGCCATGGGGTGGTTATGGCGGTCAATACGGTTCCCCTTGGAGTGGTTACGGTATGGGCTATGGCATGGGAGCCATGCCCGGGATGGGCTACGGACCTCCCTCTTATCAAAGCTGGTATCCCGGCAATCCCTATACCTCGACGATGAACTACGGGTCGATGTACCCGTGGATGGACCCTAGCTATTACTTTCCCGGGACTACTGATGGTACGACTGATGGTACGACTGACGGTACGACTGATGGTACGACTGATGGTACGACTGATGATACGGACACCGGGTCTACGAATACTGGGTCTTCTAGCGGCTCCAAGGGTGGCGGCGGTCAGATTCCCTATAACTTTCAAGGGGGAGGCTCGATTCCTTACGGGGGCATGTGGGGCTTAGGTAACAGTTGGTTTGGGCAGCAGAGTTTGGGGGCCGGTGATCGTGGTTATGGTAATGCTCTCATTCCACCGAGGGGGTATAACCCCGGCTTCATGCCGGAGTGGAATTACTTCCCTTACAGCAATCCTCCAGCGGAAGCGCTACCCAGACGTGGTGGCGGTGGCTGGGGTCTTGGCGATGCTAATTATTTGGCTGGTCTGGCGCGGGAACAGGGCTTTGAGTACGACACTGAATTCGATCGATGGAATCCGCCTGAACATTGGATGACGGATGCGTTTGATCCCGCTGTTTACGAAGACTGGAGTAATGTTCTTTCGGAGTACATGCCTGACATGTCCGGGTATGTCACATCCCAGTTTGATCCCAGTACCTACGAAGGATGGGGCAATGTTCTAAGTAGTTACATGCCCGATATGTCTGGCTATGCGTTAGGTACAGATGTCTTCGATCCAACAACGATTGGAGATTACCTACCTGACATGTCTGGATATATGACGTCTCAGTTTGATCCGACTGCCTATGAAGGATGGGGTGATCTTCTTTCGGGGTACATGCCCGACATGTCTGGTTATGCTCTAGCAGAGAACCTTCCCGCTGGCTTTGACCCATCAGGTTATGACTGGTCGGATGTCTTTGATGCTTATCAGCGAGGGGCGCCCGATCTCTCTAATTATCTTACGGCAGGGGATTTGCCTGCGGGTTTTGACCCATCGGGCTACGATTGGTCGGATGTTTTTAGTGACTATCAACGAGGAGCACCCGATCTCTCAAGTTACTTGACGTCTGCTGACCTCCCAGCTGGTTTTGATCCATCGGGTTATGACTGGTCTGATATCTTTAGTACCTATCAGCGGGGTGCCCCTGATTTGTCCGGGTATGTCACAGGAACTCCGTGGGCTGATCAAGGTTATCTGACGGCTGGGGATTTACCTTCAGCGCCTGACCTCTCAGGTTACTTAACAGCAGCAGACCTTCCCGCTGGATTTGATCCATCGAGCTATGACTGGTCTAACGTCTTTAGTGATTACCAACGTGGTGCCCCTGATCTCTCGGGCTATGTGACGGGTACTCCATGGGCAGATCAAGGCTACCTAACAGCAGCAGACCTTCCTTCAGCGCCTGACCTTTCGGGGTATATGACATCCCAGTTTGATCCTACTGGCTATGACTGGGCCGATATATTTGATGCTTATCAACGAGGCGCCCCCGATCTTTCAGGCTATATGACAGAGAGTCCTTGGAGTGCTGAAGGAATAAGGACTGCGGTTGGTGACCCTTGGGCTGACCAAGGCTATCTGACGTCGGCTGACCTTGAGGGTTATATGAGAGAGAGTCCTTGGGATGCGGAAGGAATAAGGGGTGCGGTTGGTACGCCATGGGCTGATCAGGGCTATATAACATCCCAGTTTGATCCGAGCACCTATGACTATTCTGACATCTTTAGTCAGTACGGCTATCAACCTCCAGGAGGCATGGACTACGGCGCGCTGGCCGAGCAGTACAACCAGACTCCGGCTGCTCAGCAGCACGGCTTGAGTTCTTCTTATGACCCAGAGTCGGGTAGGTATGTTATTGACTTAGCTGGCTTTGGATTTGAGGGAGCTGACCGCTACCAGTATAAGACCCCGGAAGAAATGGCAGGAATGATGGGTGTCAGCCTCTCTGATTACGGAGAGCAGTCCCCGTGGGAACAGCAGGGTTATGTCCGAGCTTCCGATATAGGCGGTATCGTTCAAAACATATTGGCGGAGATGGGCTATGACGTTGGTGACATCACTGCCGGTGGCTCGATGGCTGGTGGCGGCGTTGTCGGCTACCAGAATCAGGGTCAAGTAGCGGGTCCACAAGGTGATCCTGCTGCGATCAAACCGGTGGCGGAGGCAGCGGCTTTAGCTATCGCTGGTCAGCACCCCAATCCTGATGAAGCGATCGCCGCTTTCATTGCGATGTTCGGGCAGGAAGCGTTTGTTCAATTCCGTGAGCAGATTCTTCAGGCCCTAGCCGGTAACCAAGGGGCCACGACCGAAGGTTTGATTGATGGCTCCCCTCAAGGTATGCAACCGCAGCCACAACAGCAGATGCCTATGGCAGGTATGCAACCGCAAGGGCCTATGCCCATGGCAGCAGGGGGTCTTTCCGATAATATTCCAGGGACTGTGGCTGGACAGCAGGACATTGCGGTATCTCCCGGAGAGTTCATTGTCCCGTCAGACGTTGTTTCCGGCATAGGCGATGGTGACACCGACTCAGGTGCCAAGCGTTTGTATGACATGATGGATCGGGTACGCCAAAATCGTACCGGCACACAGAAACAGCCAGCCCCTATTAACGTAGCAGGAGTGATGCCGAGATGAGTGAAGTTAGTCGCTTAATCGAGCCGCCTGAATTTAAGGAAGAGCCTGAATACGAGGTGTCCTTGGTTCTCCCCCCTCACATAGATGCGGTGTGGGCCAAGGTCAGGGTGATCTTAGAGCCAGCGATCGAGAGAAGTTATGGACGCTGGAATGCTCACGCCTTGCGTATGGCTTGTCTTTCAGGACAACAGCAGCTATGGGTGGTGTTCGATGATCAGAGTGAGATTGTGGGAGCTGTGACGACGGAGTTTATAGATTACCCGGCACGACGCATCCTAGCGGTGCAGTTTCTCGGGGGAAAAGATTTAGAGAAGTGGATATCCATTATCAGCGAACGGGTTGAGCCGTGGGCCGCGCAGCATGGGGCCGATGGTGTGGAGGCGGTGGGCCGTGAAGGTTTCTGGAAGGCCTTGTCGAAGCAAGGATGGAAAAAATCTTTCCAAGTATTTGAAAAGAGGCTGACGTAATGGGTAGAGGAAGCAGCGGCGGCGGAAGCTCGCAACCCCAGGAGATGACAACGTATACGACTCGGCTACCTGAATATGCAGAGCCTTATTGGCTTAATCTTATGGACAGGACCGAGTTCGAGAGCGATATGCCCTACACCCCTTATCCGGGGCAGCGGTTAGCGCATTTCTCTCCGCAGGAAGAAACGGCACTCGCCGCCTACGAAGAATTTTTTAGGCAGGGGGCCTCCCCCGAAACGCTTGCATCAGGGCAGGCTCTCATCGAGGGTCTGGGTTCGCTTGCCAATCCTGCTCAATGGTCATCGGCACAGGCCAGGGCTTACATGACTCCCTATATGGAGGAGGTGTTGGCCGTCCAGAAGCGTGAAGCGAAATCGGATGCAGATAGGATGCGTCTGCGCTTACAAGAATCTGCTGCCAAGGCAGGAGCCTTTGGCGGCTACGGTTATGGCACCGCACTCGGCGAGCTGGACAGAACTGAGTTAGAGCAGCTGTCGGATATCGAAGCGATGGGTCGGCAGCAGGCGTATACCGAGGCCCTAGGTGCATTCCAAGCTGATCGGGAGGCGAAGCGATCGGCAGCAGAAACACGCTTGATGGGCGCTCAGGCGGGCACCCAGATGGGAAGTGTCCGTGAGGCTGGTTTCCTTGATCGGATCAATCAGTTAGAGCAAGCGGGACAGCGACGGAGGCAGCTGCGTCAAGCGGGTCTCGATGTGGGTTACGAAGATTTCCTAAACCAGCTGGGCTTCCCTCGCCAGCAGCTGGGTTTCTACAGTCAGGTACTCCAAGGGATGCCGGTGACTCCGGGTCGCAACGTAAGCATGTATGCGCCTCAACCTAGCGGGTTGTCCTCGGCACTGGGCTTTGGTCTAGGTGCCTTGGGCATGATGCGAGGCATGGGCGGTATGGGAGGCTTCGTCTAATGCCACTGCCCAACATTATCCAGATGGAAGACGATCTCAAGAACGTCAGTGATGAGCAGCTGGTGGAGTACATGCGTAATCCTCCCTCGGGGGTGCCGCAGTTCCTCACCCTGCAAGAGATGGATCGTCGTCGTGAGATGCGTGAATCCTTTCAGGCCACGCAGGGCCAGCCACAACAGAGTATTGCTCAGGAGCTGACGTCATACACTGCGGGCGGAGGCCAGCAAGGTCCTCAAGGCCAGCAAGGGATTGGTAGTCTGCCAGCCGGTTCTGCCGGAGGTGCAGAGATGCAGTCCCGCATGAATGGCAATGCGCCCGTTCCTTATCGAGGTGGACAGGTTCAGTCCATGGGTCAGCCGCAAGGGCAGGCCACGTCGGGTGCACCACCGATGCCTAAAGGCATGGCTTCAGGCGGCATCGTTGGGTACCAGAATCGAGGGCAGGTGGGTCTTCCGGGAGGGCTGCCTGGAACAGGTTATCCACAGGCGTTCTCGCCACCGGCTACTCCTTCCACCACAGAACAGCTGGTGCGCCAGCTCTTACCGCACATCACAGACCCGGCGCAGATTGCCATGATTGTCCAGACTGTGGGTGAGATTGCTGCAGAGAATCCGGCTGCAATGCGGGGCATTGCCACCCAGATCAGGAAGCTTGGCAGCACCATGACCGGGCAAGGTACTGCTGGTCTTCCGCGTGGAGGCATTAGTGAAGCACCCGGAGGGCCGCCTGGATATTTAGAGAGAATGGGATCGAGAATTAAAGACGCTATTGGGGAAGACGTTAGTGCCATAGGTTCTGATATTCGAGGAATCTCTGATTGGGTAGGTCAGGTGAGTCCCTTCGAGGGTGAAGATTTGCCACCGTATATGACGAGGGGGGGACCACCGCTGACAGAATCACAGCTTCTTGGGCCTGTTCCGCCGGGTGCCCTTGAGTCTGGTGCCCGCGAATACGGTGCCCCCGTTTCTATAGGTGCTCCCGGTTCTATAAAAGAAAAGGAAGAGGCGGAGGCTACAGGCACTGACTATGCTTCTTACCTAGAAGAGATACAGGCGCTGGAACGAACGCCAGAACAGATCAAGGGTGATGCCATGACCAACGCATTGATTGAGCTGTCAGGCTTGGCGGGTGCAGCTACAAGAGCGGAAACCGCCGAGGTACTAAGGAAGGCGGGGCGCAGTGCGCAAGGTATTCGAGAGACAGGTAACAAAGAGCTTCGAGAAAACATACTGGCACGGCTACAAATTGATCAGGCCGAGGAGACAGCCAGACTCAATAAGTTGAGAGTTGAGGCGGCAGCGAGAAAAGATGAGGCGGCAGCGAAACATTATGAAACGCAATCCTCCATTTCCACTTACCTGCTTGACGCAAAAACAGCTCTCCTCAAGGGTCCGATGGCTAAGACGAAGGGTCTAAAGACTTTGACTGAGTTGGGCATTGGGTACGGAGGTGCTGGCTGGGAGAATCAATTCCTTACCGCTTACCTATTAGAATTAGGCTTTTCTGCTGATGAGATTGGGATAGCCCTTAGTGAGGTAAGGCCGGGAACTGCTGGTGGTCAACAAGTCATTACCGACATCGATGATTTATAAATGCCTTTGCTGGCGCTCCCAGATGGACGGTTCTTCGAGGTTCCAGAGGAACGTACCCCTGAGTATGTCGCTAATCTAAAAAGGAAACTGGCTGAGGTTTACCCGGAAGAGTACGGCGAGCGTACTGTCGCTGGCTACGCTTTTGAGTTTGGTAAGGCGTTTCCGCGTGGAATAGCCAAGTCGATTCTTACTGGTGTTGGGGGCCTTGGCTCATTTGCGAATGCTATTACTGATACGGTCGGTCTCGAAGACCTTATTGATGCAGGCGAAGAGAACGAACTAATCTCGATAGCTAGGGAAGGTCGCGAAGCTTTGAACGAAAGCTTTCTCGGTGCTGCCGCTCCCTATCGAGATACGTGGATAGTCAAAGCCGGGGAAGCGCTGGGGTCTTTTGCCTCCTTCGCTATCCCTGGAACCGCTGTAATGA
>Ga0208029_1001371_pt1 | contig 10891 bp, 10 predicted proteins | sample MalvireepMed_s12_FD_184242 | JGI IMG/M metagenome (GOLD analysis project Ga0208029, IMG submission 184242) | Marine viral communities from the Global Malaspina Expedition - Malaspina viral metaG DeepMed_s12 (SPAdes) (version 2) | ecosystem: Environmental > Aquatic > Marine > Oceanic | place... | reverse complement strand
ATTTTATATAAATTTGTACAAATTGTTAAATATATAACATTGAAAACAATAACCTCTGTCGTAGAACAACTTATCAAGCATCAACCCTATACCGAAGATGCCTTGATGCGCAAGATCATTAACTACAGTGCCCTTGCTGAAGATTTTAAACCGCGCATTGAGAAGGAATTGGGCAAACAGGTAAATGTGGGCTCTATCGTAATGGCTTTACGCCGCTATTACCCACAGAAACGTGTAGACGATCGTTTGATGCGCGATCTGGGCGATATTGTAGTTCGCAGCGGGATTACAGACTTTACGTTTCTCAACTCCAATACGATTTTAGAGAGTCAGTCTAAGCTTTTAGAAGAAACCAAGACGATTCCTAAAGCGTATTTAACCTATTCCAGTACATTTCACGAGAGTAATATTTTGGTCTCTAATGATCTTACCAATCTTGTAGAACGCTGTTTTAAAGATGAAACCTGTGTAATGGTAAAGCACGATCTATCTTCGCTTTCTATCGCGCTTCCTGCAAATAACTCTAAAACTGTTGGACTTTATTTCTACATCTTTAAGCTGCTCGCGTATGAAGGGATCCCTATTTTTGAAGCCATTTCGACTTCAAATTATTTCACACTTTTTCTTGAAAAGGAATATGTGAATCAGGCTTTTGCTCTGGTCAATGAAATAAAGAATTAAGCTAATTTGCTCTTAAGGTTTTGATAAGCTGTTCATCATGCGCATTCTTGATTTGCAAAAGTGCTTCTACGTTTTCGTTAGGCACTGTGATTGAAAGCACATAGTGTTGAATTTTCCAGGTTTTACCGTCTAGGCGTAGGACTCCAGAACCGCGACAAATGCCCATTTGGGTATCTAGCAATTCGTCAAACCAAGCTATTTTAGACTTTTTAGGATGATAGATCGTACGTTCAAGTGTACTAAAACTCCACGCTTTTCCACGGTCAAAATGAGGTTTTGCATAAGCTTTAAACGCTTCTAATTGCCAATTCTCTTCTGCATCTGTACCAATAAAAACCGCATCATCGGTCATAAGTTCAAAGTACGCATCAAAATCGGCATCTGCAGCAGCTTTGTGCCAGGCTTCAAGCTGCTGATTGATTTTCATTTCTGTCTTGTCTCTATCTTGAGCAACTAGGCGTATGGCGCTCAATAAGCAAAAAACGATTAGCAATTTTTTCATTGACCTACTCTTTAATTAACAGGAACGCGATTTGCGCGTAGCAAACTATCCCGACGGGTTTGTGTCGAATCCCTCACGGCAGAAAGTGAATCTGCTTCAATTTCATATTCCTCCAGCAGCTCATCTATAGACTTCTGAAATTTTAAATTGATCTGAAGTTTTAAATTCTGAAAGGCATTGTAAAATTCTGTTGCTTCTTTATTCACTGCAGCAGTATCCACCTCGATTTTTGAAGCCTCCTGAATCACGGTATTCACTTTACTGAAAAGTACCGTAAGTCTTGAATGCATCGCATTATTAGCAATACTGTCTCCTACTTTAGTCTGCACCAAAGACATATTGCTGATCCACTCCTCACCATTGGCACGTAAATAACTGATGTTTACCGTATCTAGAGCATTTATTTGAGCTTCAAGCTCAGGAAAGTTCTCCCAGCCTTTAATAGCTTGTTGAGCAACGGGAGTAAGTGTGACTTCTGCTTTGCGTGTAGGTTGAAAATGTATCTTCAAGGTATCTGTTGCCAGACGAGGGTCTACCGCCTTAACCTTTTTGTCCTGACAGGACGATAAACCTACAACCGAAACTATAAATAGTACTAGAAAACGCTTCATAAGATCCAAATGTACACAAAGGTACGCACAAAAAAAGCTCCGTTGTGCGGAGCTTTGTCTAATTATTCTTCTTTTTCAATTCTTATAATGTGCGATTGAGTTCTTTATTTAAGGTATCAAAAGCTTTTACTATTGTCTCTATATGATTTTGAACCACACGTTCACGAAGCTCATTTCTATTGACTTCAGTATAAAAGGCATTAATTCTCAAATCAACTTTATCTACTTTACTCTTGATCGCTGGTGTTTCTACGGCGTCGGGAATTTGTAAGATCATCGCATTGCAATTTGATGCAAGCTTGTCCATATATTCTATGGCGTTAAGCGCGTTTGTATTTTCGATCATAGCGATGTTTCGCTTTAGCGCCCAATAGCCATCCCAATCTTTAACCACTTCTTTTACCTGCGGATTCAATTCTTCAACATCTGCTTCTATCGTATACTTATGTATGGCCAAGTCTTCTGGCTTTTCTTTGCACGACGTGCAAAGCAGTATACAAACAATTATTTGAAGTAGGTAAAATTTCATTACTTGGGGTTTAACTATGCAAAGTTATGACAATCAATAAGCTCAATATTTATACGGTTTTATAAAGTATTGCTAAAATAGTATTGGAAACTGCATTTCTTATTAAAATCCTTAACATTTGTTTTATTCGGCCTAGGATTACTACGAATTATTGAATTCTGTTTGAAAAAAGAAAAGCGACCTGAAATTGGTCGCTTTTCTGAGATAAGTTGGAAGAACTATCGCTAATTTCTTTTATTGATTATCATCTAATAAGGTTGAACCCTTCTTTGTCATCGTTTCTTTCAATTCTTCATTGAGGTCTTGATATGCTTCTACAAGTTCTTCGACTTGATTTCCTATTTTAGACTCATCAACACCGGGTTGCTCAGTTACCCGTCTTAGATCTGCAACTTCTTCTCTAATATCTTTGATATCCTCCATAACTTCTTCGGTTAATAAACGCTCGGGGATTGTATTTTCTAAAGAGGTACTTTCTTCTTCGAGTTGTGTAATAAAATCTGTGATCTCCTCTTCGGGGACTTCTTTTAATTCTAATTTACTCAACGATCCAGAGAAGGTTCTATATGCTACCCAATTGTCAAAATCCATTTTTAATTCTTCATCTGCCTCTACTCCTTCCCAATCGATCTCATAGTTTTCTGGCATAACCGGTTTAGCAGGAGTTAGAGAAGCAACGGCATATCTGGCCTTTTCAGCAGCGGTACTATCTACCGTTTTTACTTTCTGTTGCTCTTCGACCTGAGCTTCCTTTGATTCTTCATTTTTACAGTTTGCAAAAGTTGCCAGCAAAGCAGCACCAATTACTAAATTTATCGTTTTCATAAGGTTATATCTTTTTTGATTATTCAAATTTAGCAGTCAATCCCATCGGTTTTTAATAGGCTGCGATAAATTTTACTTAAACTTCTCGTCCTTTTTTAACTACAATTGCGCGTTTTGTTAAACTCTATCCGCAGAACGTTAATATTATTTGAAACTCTAGCCTACTTGCTGAAAATGCTTATCTTTTTGATAAAAAAAGAAAATGAACAGCGAGAATTTAACTGATAGAGAACTAGACCGTATCATCGAGATGGCTTGGGAAGACCGTACCACTTTTGACGCTATTGAGTTTCAATTTGGTTTGAAAGAACAAGAAGTTATTGAATTGATGCGTAGAGAAATGAAACCTTCTAGTTTTAGAATGTGGCGTGCCCGTGTACAAGGACGTGCTACCAAACACGCGGCTAAGCGATCTTTTGAAAAAGGCAGCTTTAAAAGCAGTAGACAAAAGCACATTACCCACAATAAAATAAGCAAAAGGTAAAGCAAACTTCAGCACATCACTTAAAACACTATTAATTCTTAATGATATTGTCATTTTTTAAGAGCAAATATTCATCAAAAAGAATTTTATGATAACGATATCGTAAAATATCCTCCTAAAAACCACCTTTAATAAACACTATCGTATAACAATAGGTTAACATTTGCATAACAGAGGTGATTTAGTACCCCTACTTTCGAAAGCGTTCAATTTTTTAGTTGAACGTGGTAAAACGCTAAAACGTTTTGCTTTCGAAAATTCTATTAACTAAATCACTAACATGAGGATCAAAATTAAAGGTCTTCTAATGCTATTTTTTGCATTAGTTGTACAGTTAGCAATTGCACAAACCAACACCATTTCAGGAACCGTTTTTGACGATACGGGCACTCCGCTTCCAGGAGCTTCTGTAGTCATCAAGGGAACTTCAACAGGAACTTCAACTGATTTTGACGGTAAATTTTCATTAGAAGCTTCAATCGGAGATGTTATCGTTGTAAGCTTTATGGGTTTCAATAATGAAGAGATCACCATAACCGAGGAGTCTACTTATATTGTAAACCTTACTTCAGGAGAAAGTCTTGACGAAGTCGTGGTTACCGCGATGGGAATTAAACGTGAAAAGAAAAGTTTAGGATACTCACAACAATCTGTTGAAGGTGAAGCAGTAGTACAGGCAAAAGACACTGATATTAACAGCGCTTTAGCCGGAAAAATTGCAGGGGTTCAACTTATAGGCGCTCCTAGTTCTAGTTTTGACAATGCACTTATACGTTTACGTGGTGAAACTGGAGTACTATACGTTGTTGACGGAGTAAAAATTTACTCTTCATCAGACATCAATATGGAAGATGTTGCAGACATTTCGGTATTGAAAGGGGTTGCAGGAACCGCGCTTTATGGTACCGAAGCCAGAAATGGTGCGGTAATCATCACTACAAAATCTGCTAAAAGCGGTGAAGCGCGTATCACCATCGATGAAGCAGTTTCTATGTCGTCTTTGTATTTACTTCCTGAATATCAAAACGAATATGGTGGTGGGTACGATCAAAACTTCCTAACCTACGAAGGGCAATTACACCCTAACTTCTCTGCCGATGAATCTTGGGGTCCTGCTCTAGACGGAACTCTCGTTAGACATTGGGACAGTTTTATTCCTAATTCAGACACTTTTGGGGAATTAAGACCTTGGTCTCCAAACCCTGATAACATTAGAGATTTTTACGAGACTGCCACAACCAATAACCTGACCTTTTCGCTTTTAAAAGGTGGTGACGATTATAACATTAAAACCACTATTAACAACATTAAAACGGCGCTAATTGTTCCTAATACCAATAGAGAGCAAACTACAGTTTCGTTCAAAGGTTCTTATAATGTTACCGATAAATTGAAATTCAATGGTAATTTCAACTATCAATACCGACTTACCGAAAACTTTCCCGGTCAAGGGTATGGTGGTTTAGGTTCTAACTTTAACCAATGGTGGCAACGCCAGCTAGACATGGATCGTTTACAGAATTACAGCCAAAACGGTCAGATCTATTCTTGGAATATGAAATCTGCTTCAGATCCTGATCCGCTTTACTGGAACTCTCCCTATTTTGAGAGATACGAAAACGGAAATGAACAAACCAAAAATGCTGTTTACGGTAGCATTGGTTTAGAATATGAATATGACGAGCATTTAAGCGGTTTACTAGACATACGCCGTACGTTTACTACGTATGAGTACAACAGCAGAACAGCTTGGTACGGTTTAAGTCAGCCTGGTTACTCTGAAGAAACTTCTACAAATGAGTTTAACGAACTATACACTCAAGTTAACTATGAGAATACTTTTGGTGCTTTTGACGTAGTGGCCAATGTAGGTGCTCAATGGAACCAAAGAAACTACTCGTATATCAATGCTGGTACTACAGGAGGTTTACAAATACCTGATTATTACAGCATCAGAACCTCTGTAGGTAATATCAGCTACAACAGAGATCACGTACGTGTGAAGAATTACTCTATGTTCGCAACAGGTTCTGTGGGCTATGAGAACTTCTTATATCTTGATGGGTCTTATAGAAAAGAATGGAGCTCAACTGCAGATTTAGACGACAACAGTGTTGACACGTATGGTTTATCTGGAAGTTTTATATTCTCAAAATTTATTGATAGCGACGTATTGAGTTTTGGTAAATTAAGAGCAGGTATCGCACAGGCTCCTTCTTTCCCAGGAAACTATGCGCTTAACAACACCTATTCTATTCAAAATTCATATCAAGACAGGCTGAGTATTTCTACGCCTAACACGCTTGCAAACCTTCAGCTTAAAGGAGGAATTAGAGAAGAAACAGAATTTGGTACAGAGCTTAAATTCTTTGGTAGTAGGCTGGGTGTAGACTTCACGTATTTCCATAGAACAGACAGTGAGCTTCCTTCTGCATTAACCATTAACGGAGCTTCAGGATATACCGCAACCACAGGAAATGAGTCTATTAACAAGACAAATGGTTGGGAATTAGGTATCACAGGAACTCCTTTTGCTAATGACGACTTTAGATGGGATGTTGCTTTCAACGTTGCAAGATACCGCAAGAAAGTTGAAAAAATAAATGATCTAACAGACCGTACCTTATTATCAAGTGTTTGGAATGGTTACTTATATGCTGTTGAAGGTGAAGATTGGGGTGACATCTATGGTTACAAATGGCAACGAGATGAAGCGGGTAATATTCTTCTTGACGAGAATGGTACACCACAATACACCAATAGCATTGAGAAAATCGCCAACATTCAACCAGATTTCACAGGTGGACTTAACAATATGCTTACCTATAAAAATTTCAATTTGAATTTCTCTATGGATTTTCAAAAAGGAGGAAATTTCTACTCGGTTACAAAAATGTTTAATGCCAGCTCAGGTAACGGAGCGCAAACCGTTGGGACCAACGACTTGGGTAACCCAATTAGAGATCTTGTTGTAAATGGCGATGGTAACACCGTTACTTCAACAAATGTCAACAATGCATTGCCTTCTTCTGGTGGTATTCGCGTAAGCGGTGCTGATGCTGCTACAGGTCAAGAAGTAGCTTATTATGTACAACCTCGTACGTATTTCAACAACCTTTATGGTGTAGTAGAAGAATGGTTATACGATGCATCATATATCAAACTAAGACAGATTTCTCTTGGGTATAACTTCCCAAAACCTTTGATGGAAAAGCTTCCTTTTGAAAGTCTTAAACTAAGCGTTTATGCAAACAACCTTTGGTTAATCTACTCTGATGTAGACGGTATCGATCCTTCTGAAATTGAAGATTATTACTCAAGCGGCAATGCAAGATGGGTTGAAGCAGGACAAAGTCCTAGTCAAAGAACCATAGGTATGGACATAAAATTAAGTTTCTAAAAAATTAAAATTATGAAGAAAAGCATACTAAAAATAACACTTTTAGCAACCCTGTTGCTAGAATTCAGCGCTTGTGATACGGTTGATTTTGGAGATACTAACGTAGATCCCGATGCAACCACGCAAGTGATAAGCAGCGGATTGTTAACCTACGCAGAAGCTCAAGTGGGTTCTGCGGTAACTGCAGATATTGGTAACCATTATGTACAATACCTTTCTGCAATTACCTATACCGAAGCTTCAAGATACGGTACACGTAACTGGGACATAGACTATTTGTACTATTCACCACTTATTAACCTGCAAACTATTATTGACGTAAACACTAACGAAGAGACAGCACTTGCACAAGCTGCCTATGGTTTTAACGACAATCAAATCGCTGTAGCTAAACTTTTAAAAGCATACTTTTTTCAGTTTGCTACAGACCGCTGGGGGATGATCCCATATTCTGAAGCCTTACTAGGTTTAGAAAATACTACTCCGGCTTTTGACTCTCAGGAAGCAATTTATATTTCGCTTTTTGAAGAAATTGATGAAGCCCTTGTTTTGATCAATGAAAACGAGACAGGGCCTACAGGAGACCAGATGTTTGACGGTGATATGACGCGTTGGGCACAATTTGGAAACACCTTAAAACTGGTAATGGCGCTACGTTTATCTAACGTTTATCCAGAACCAAACGGTGTCGCTGCAACACGCTTTAATGAAGCGATGAGCGGAGCGATAACCTCTGTAGATGAAAACTTACTTTATCCGTTTATCGCAGATCAATCTTACGACAACCCTTGGGAAGATCGCTTTGAAACTCGTGAAGACTATGCAGTAAGTGCTCCTTTGATTAATAGATTACTTGAAGATAATGATCCTAGAATTGATGTGTATGCAGAATATACACGATCATCTGTAAATGCCGGCACCCCAGAATATGTGGGAATGCCTTATGGGTTAACAACTTCTAGTTATGCTGCAAGTGATGTTTCATTCATCACAAGTGACATTATTTACAATCAGGCAGCGCCGGGAGCAATTTACACCTATGCACAAGTATTGTTCTCTTATGCCGAAGCTGTAGAACTTGGTTGGATCAGTGGTTCAGCAAGTGAGTATTATGAGCAAGCTATTGAAGCCTCATTTGACCAATGGGGAGCTGCAGATGCAGCTAATTATATCGAAAGTGTGCCTTTAAGCACTGATGCTGAAGTTGCAATGCAACAAATTGCTGAAGAAAAATGGAAAGCACTTTTTCTACAAGGTTATGAAGCCTGGGCAGAATTTAGAAGATTGGGCTACCCACAACTTACGCCTCCGGCAGAGCCATTAAACGGTGACGGAATCCCCGTACGTCAAGGGTATGATCTAGACTGGTCTCAATCTAATGAAGCTAACTATGATGCTGCGGTGAGCGCACAAGGTCCAGATAATTTAGACACAAACTTATGGTGGGACGCACCACACCCTATAACTAACCAGTAATTATATAGTTATTTTGTTTTGGTCAGGGGAATGCAAGTAAAATTGCATTCCCTTTTTTTGTTGTTAGCCTTTTTACGGTTTTGCCTATGGTTTTGTTGTTTGAAAAGTCCGAAGCATTACATTACAGCCAGTGTTGTAGATAGGCTTTTTAGTTAGATTTTATCTCTATGTTTTTCAGCATATTTTCGATATAGATTCCTCATAGGACCATCTGGATAATTTGAAAATTCACTGTCAAGCTTAGCCATTTCTTCTTCTGAATTTTCATCAGAACTTCTAAAAAACCAACTTCCATCTTTTGGCAATAAGTCAATTGCTTTTTCTATAATTTTAGCTGATTTAGTTGCTCCAATCTCATTCAAGGATTTTATTACATATTCTTTCTGTTCAGGAAACCATTCTTGTAAAAAGCTCAAAATACTATCAGCTTGCCCAGCGTTTTCCAAATGCATACACAAAAATAAATTCAGTTCAACAGGGTTTAGAGAGTTAGGGTTTTTGTCAAATCTATTGACAAGAATTTGATGTAATGCAATAGAAAAATCAGAGTCTTCATTTAATGAATATAAACTATTTAAATCCTCGTTTTCTACAATTCTGTCTCTCTTTTCTAATTCATTTTGTATCTCGTTTGTCATCCAAGAGAGGCTGTTAAAAGAATCTTTTTCCATAATTATAATTCGAGATTTTGTTTTTACGGCTTACCTGCAACGGTTTGGCGATAGTTTTGTTGTGGAAGTATCCGCAGGATTATCCCGCCGAAATCCAGCGGTTTGATTTATAAATTAAACTTTGTTTTTGCTCTATGCCACAATGAATTATAGGCATTGTTAGCTACAGGCTTTTTTTCTGTTTTTTCGTAATTCATTGATTTTTTCACATCAGCTATTAGTTGAGAAATGTCAAATTCCAATTTATTCCGCTTAACTTTTAATTTCACCAATCCAAGTTTTTCAACTATAGATTCCGCAAAGAATTGTTGTCGGTCAGTTTCAGATAATCGAAGAAATTTTCGTTGTCGAGAATTATAGGAATTCCGATTGATTTTTCTTTTGGTCTATAATTTTCTATTTCCCTCAAATTTTTTCTCAAATGGGGAATTGGTTTTACATAAATTTGAAACAAAATTATTTGTAGTCCTTGTCCGTAATTTTTCCATTTCAGATGAACGAATTTATTTTTCAGTCCATTTTCGCTCCACAAATAATTCTTGATTAATTCTTGGTCAGTTTCGCCAGCATTAAAACTCGCATAAAACCCGATTATATTCTCATCAATCTTGTCGGTCATTGTTTTTTCAGCTTGTAGCTAACGTGCTTGCTAAGCTTTCGGACGGACTTTACAAACATTAATTTGCCGGCCATGACCGAAGATATCAGATAAGTAAAAACCTTGTGGACTGCTGTCAGCCCAAGCTTAGGTTTTGTTGTAAAACGTATTTTTTAATTTATTTGTTTCATTATTTTGCACCCTAATTCAATCCAACTTTTAGTTTCTTTTTGAGGAAAAACGACTTCTCCATTATAACCTTCTCCTTTTATCCCTATTCTACATTTTTCAGGAATATTTTTTCCGAACTCTTTTTCCGCAACTAGGAATAAGTCAACTCGATAGTCGTTTAGTAAATGAAAGGCCGCAGATAAAACCATTCCACGAGGGTCTTCATTTTTATCAGCTAAATATTTAATCAAAGCGTGTTCTTCAAAAAGTGACCTTTGGTCAGTTATTCCGTCAAAATCATCATCGTCAAGTTCTTCATCTTTTATGTCCGTCGGCATTCTAGGTATTTCATATAATTCTGAAAGTTTCTCAAATGCTATTTCCGCCTTTTCAGATAAGGTTTTGTCTGTCGATTCTATCTCAATAATTAGATCATTGAGTTGATTGTCTGTATTTATCCAATGTTCTACGGGGTTCTGTTCCATATGTTAGGCAACTTCTATTAATTAGAATACCAATTTACAGAAAAGCATTTAGATTCATAATAGACGCTCTAAACGATTGTATATTCAAATACAGCATCTTCTGACAATTTAAAGCACAAAAAAGCCCGCTGAATATCAGCAGGCTTATCTCGTTAAAAGTACTTTGTTTTTACAAACCGGAAGGTTTACTCATTGCTCACTACACGCTCGCCCTCAATTTTCCAAGTATTAACACTGGTAATTTGAGACTGGCTATAGTCTACTTCTTTCAAGGTGTCATCATTCCAGAAAAACCACTTACCGGTTTTTTCTCCTTTTTCATAATTCGCTACTGCGGTTTTACTACCATTCTTGTCGTAGCTGATCCACTCGCCTTGAAGTTTTCCATCTTCGGTGTAGTAACCCTTTTGACTAACCTGCCCATTATCGTGAAACAAAGTTGCTTTAATTAAATTACC
>Ga0208029_1001366_pt1 | contig 10922 bp, 9 predicted proteins | sample MalvireepMed_s12_FD_184242 | JGI IMG/M metagenome (GOLD analysis project Ga0208029, IMG submission 184242) | Marine viral communities from the Global Malaspina Expedition - Malaspina viral metaG DeepMed_s12 (SPAdes) (version 2) | ecosystem: Environmental > Aquatic > Marine > Oceanic | place... | reverse complement strand
ATTTAAAAACAGGGGAGAAGTATAAGAGCGAAGAAGAGTGGAAAGCGAAGGGAATACCGGAAAAAGACATCCGAAGAGATGTCCATGTCCTGATGCCACCGCTTGATTTATTCTCGAAAACAAAGTAGGTTCAAAATTTAGGCAAAATTATGACAAAACCACACAGACAACGATACGGCTTAGGAAGCATCATCAAAAAAGCAGCTAAAGCAGTTAAGAAAATAGTTAAAAGTCCCATAGGAAAAGCCGCTTTGATCGGTGGAGGATTATGGGGTCTTGGAAAACTTGGTGGTATTCCTGGAACCGGAGGCATTGGTAAAAACTGGTGGAGCAAAGGTATGGGTTTAGGAAAAAACCTATTACTCGGAAGACAGACAACAACACAACCTGGTCAAGCCACACAAAGAGCCGGTGGAATTTGGAACTGGATCAAAGGCAATCCTGGCAAATCAGCTCTGATTGGTGGAGGTATATTAGGTACCACTCTACCTTTTTTAGGAACCGATGAAGATGAAGAAATTATTGACGACTGGAGTGTAACGCCTTCAAGTATTGCCAACATTAGACAAATGGCAAGGGATAGAGATCCAAGTTTAGCTTTCTTACCTGCAGCAGATTACGTTCAATCAGGATATTATACCGGAGCTAAAGGTGGAATCGTTGGCTTAGCCAATGGGGGTCAACCTGGTGAAGCTCAAGCAGAACAAATGTTAAGAATGGAATATCAAAAGTATCGTAACCAAGGTGGTACGATGTCTTATCAACAATTTAAAATGGCCGTGTTACAACAGGCTCAGGCTCAAGGACCCATGGCTCAGGGACAAGCACCACAAGGTTATGCTAATGGAGAACTTGTGACTGATGAATCCATGATGGCCGAAACTCCAACAGGAATGATGGCAGAAAATATTGAAGAGGTTCAAGGCGAACCCACACGAGAACAGCTCGAAGTTTTAGCAATGGAAATTTTCCAATTACGATTAGAAGAATTAGATGAAGAACAATTAATGGTTGTCTATCAGGCAGCTATGGAACAACAACCAGAAGCAATGGCTATGCAAGAAGAAGACGTTCAGTTCGCACCTCAAACAGCTCCTGCAATGGCAGCTGAAGGTGGGCTCATGAGTCTTGGCGGTATGGAAAAAGATTATAGAAATGAAGGAGGCTTTGTGCCTTTAGGTAAAAAAGAAAAAGCGGATGATGTTCCCGCAAGACTCAGTAAAAACGAATTTGTATTCACAGCTGATGCTGTGAGAAATGCAGGCGGCGGTGACATCGATGCTGGCGCAGAAGTCATGCAGAATATGATGGAAAATTTAGAATCGGGGGGAGAGATTTCAGAAGAATCTCAAGGCGCTCAAGGCATGTATAATAATATGCAACAATTACAAACGAGGATAGCATAATGGCATTACCAGGATATTTAGAAGACACAGCAAAAGATTATGCCAAACAGGCAACAGCAGCTTATTCAGTACCGATTGATACAAGTAAATTTACCGGTCAACAATTTGTTGCGGGAGAAGATCCCTTACAAACCTCGGCTATTAATTTAGCTCAACAAGGAGTTGGATCTTACACACCTTATTTACAAGCGGCTCAGGCAGGACTCACCACAGCAGGAACTGATGTCGGTGCAGCACGAACAGCTGCAGGAGGTTTAGGAGCTTTAACAGGACCCACAGCCTACCAACCGTTCATGTCTCCCTATCAACAGGATGTGATCGATGCATCGTTAGGAGAATTTGATCTTCAAGCTCAAAGACAACAACAAGCTATTCAAGACGCAGCGGTAGGAGTACCGGGCGCCTTTGGAGGAGGACGTGAAGGCGTTCAACAAGCTGAATATCAAAGTGCATCGGATCGAAATCGAGCGATGCTTCAAGCAGGATTATTACAACAAGGTTTTGGCAATGCTCAAGCGGCAGCTCAGCAAGCTTTCGCTAATCAACAAGCTATGGCAGCAGGTCAATTAGGATTAGGTCAAGCTCAATTAGGACTGGGCAGAGAACAAATGAATTTATCTAACTTTCAAAGAGCAGGACTCGGAGCAGACGTTGGAGCTCTCGGTCAGCTTGGAAGTTTAAGACAGGGATTAAGTCAAGCTCAACTAACAGCGAATCAACAAGCAGCACAGACGGCAGCTTATGAACCTTATGGAAGATTATCTCAGTACGGTCAGGGTATTACAGGATTAACTGGTGGAGTAGCAGCGGCACAATATGCTCAACCTCAGCAACAAAGTCCTTGGTCATCTGCATTAAGTACAGCTTTAGGAGTGGGAGGTTTATATCAAAAAATGTTCCACCCACAACCAATGTTTGGAGGTTAATGAAAACTTTAACTAGACCAATGTTCAATATGGGTGGTCCCATTAAGCAGGGAGTCATGCATGGTATTAGAGAACCATATAAACATGGTACTCGAGCTGCGCTTGTAGGGAATCCTGTCTATCCTAAAACAGGAGGCAGGGAACATCACATGGCAGTAAAAGTACTTCAGTATGGAATTCCTAGAGTATTACCACATATCAAAAGAGCAGGATCAGCATTCAAAAATATATTTAGAGGAACACCTACAGGACAAGTACCCGGGTGGTCTCCTTTAACAACAGGACAAAAAATTAAATCATGGTTTGGTAGTGCACCTGCAGGAAAATATTTAGCAGGCTCACCCGAAGGAAGATTATTAAGTGGGGGTGCTGGCTGGGCTGGTACAGCAGGTAAAAAAATCGGTTCAGTTTTAAAAGGTGCAGCTAAATCTCCATTAACAGTAGGAGCTGGCGCTTGGTATGGTGTCCCATGGGCAGGTAAAAAATTATTCGGTGGCGACGATCCAGCCGATCCAGTCACAGGTGTAATGAAACCAGGTGGATATCCAAAAGCAGAGAAGAAAACAAAACAAGCTCAAGCAGATTTTGCTAAAGCTCAACGAGAAGACAGAGTTCAAAAATATTTAAAAATGATGGGCTATGACCGAGCTAAGAAGACAGCGATCGCAGATGCTCTCATCGATGCAAGTAAAATTGTAAGCGATAGAGGAACGTTAGATAGAAAAAATATTACGGCAGAATTAATTAACCCAATCATTCAAGCAACAAGTAAACGACTTGATAAACCAGAACAAATTAGAGAAGCAGTTGGTCTGATGATGACTAAAGCTGGCCTTGAAAAAGAAATGTATGATGCGAAACCTGGAACCGTTGCAAAAAACGTACAGGATATGGTGAAGAGTGGTAAGTATACTGAGGACGAAGCGTGGGCTATTGCTACCAAAGGATCTCAAGGAGCTGTAGCAGATATTCAAGGTGCCATAGCGACAGGAAAAGTAGGTGCAGGAGACTGGCCAGCTTTTGTAAGATCAACTGGAGCTCAACATGGCGAAAACGTAGAAGTATATACAGACGAACAAATAAAAGAGAAATATAAAGATCGCGATAAAATACCTAACGCTATGGAAATCATAGCTGCAGAAGGTATTACTGATGACGGCATCTATGTTCTGGGTGGTGAAACGATAAGAATTAAAGACGGAAAAGTAACTCAACTTAGGTAGGAGGATAAATGGCATCTCTTCAACAAGCATTTGCTTCCTCTCCTGCTGATAAAAATAATAAAGTAGGAACATTTGAATCAGTCCTAGCTGGAATAGGCTCAGGTCTTATTGGTATTCCTAAAGGTTTATTTTCTTTGGGCGCAACGCTCATGGATCTTGGCGCCGACACAGGCAAAGCAGCTGAAGTTGAACGATGGTTCGATGATCTTACCACTTGGGATGAGAAAGCAGAAGCCACAACCGCTGGTAAACTCGCAGAAGTTTTAGTTAACATTGGTGTACCGGGTGGAGTAGCTTTCAGACACGGAACCAAAATGGCTAAGCAAGCGATGCTGGCTTCCAAATCAGGAAAATATTTAGACCTTGATAACCCCATTATAAAAAAAGGAATGGCGGATACTTACAAGCTTACTTCAAGAGGTAAAGGTAAACAGTTTATGACGGGTGCTTTACTTGGAGGTGCAGCCGAAGGAGTCTTCATTGGTGATGTCCAAGATGTAGGAAGTTTAGGAGATCTTTTAGGAGGTCCCACAGAAATTGATCGAGGCGAAGGTACCGATGCGTTCAGAGATTTATTAAACAGAGTTAAGTTCGGAACGGAAGGAGCTTTATTTACAGGTTTGATCGGAGGAACTGGAGCAACCATTAGAAAATTAAGAAACAGGAACAACGAATTAGATATTGCAAACAGTCAGATGGATCGATGGATCGACAAAGTAGGATCCTGGTTCAGGTCTCGAAGCGGCTGGACGCCTGAAGCTTTTGCAGCGATGAGACTATCCAAAGGACTAGCCGGAGGCGATGCACGTGTTGCTAAAAGTATTTCAAGAGATATTGATCAATCCATTGATGCAATCTTTCCAAGAATGAAAACCATGATGGACAACTCGCCAACCAATAAAGCAAGAACTGCTTTCATGGCTGACGTGAATGATGCTTTGTTATCAGGAACAAGTACGCTGGATGATCAAGGCAGAGTAACTTGGAGTGCAATGGATCCTGATGCACTTGCCAAAGTCGTTAGAAAAATGGACGAGCTTGGGGCCAAACCCGATGACATCATGAAACTAAGAGCCGGTCTCAATATCATTAGAAAAAAATGGGGAGATCTCTTTACCGAACTAGGAAAAACTTTAAACGCAGATGAGATTGCAGAATTTAAATCTCTTTTTGGTAATAAATTTAAAAACTATTTAGGATCCACTTATGAATTTATGTATAACAAATCTATCATTCCTTGGTTTAGATATAAACCAACTCGTGAACTCATTGATAGAGCTAAAAAGGTTTTCATCGATAGTGCTGAAGAAGCCGGAAGAAAAGTAACACCTCTAGAAGCAGAAGCCATGGTATCCAATGTCATTAAGAGTGCCGGCATGCCTAAAGGATTTAGATTAGATAAACCTTCTGATGCTTTGTTTAATATTCCAGATTTCTTTGTAAATAGAACCACGTTAGATGATGCAGTCACTCAAAGAGGATCTCAAAGAATTTCTATTGGTGCTATAGCTAAAGATACCGATCGTAAAGTCTTTGAAGACTTGCTCGGTAAACATAAGAATCCAATGCAAACGATTCTAGGAGGTACGGCTAAACTTTCTATGATTGTTAGAAGAAATGTATTCTTTAAAGATTTAATGAAAAAGAATGATGAGCTAATGAGAGCAGGCAAGATGCCTATGTTTGTGAAGAGTGAAGACGAAGCTCTGCGTTGGTTCGGAGACAATTATAAACGAGTAGAGGTACTAGATCCTGCTCAAACCTTACACGTGGGAACTGGAGCCAGACAAACAGCCATTAAGAAATCAAAAGATGTAGCTAAGGAGGGAGCAAGATCACCAACTCCGGCAACAGGGGCCACGAATCCTTTTTCAGATCCCTTGAATCCTTGGTTTGCTACACCGGGTATGGCTGATGCGTTAAAGAAAACAGGAATGGAAGTCGTGGAAAAAGGAATGGTCGGACAGCTTTATCATAGCTTATTGCTTTATCCTAAAGCTACTTCACAAATTGCTAAAACAATTCTATCTCCTGTGACTCACATGAGAAATTTTATAAGTGCTGGAGCCTTTGCCACAGCCAATGGGATCGTTCCCTTTGCCGATAAGGAAGCGATCAAGATGGCGTACCAAGCTTTACAGACTCCTTTGAAAGGAACACGAATACAAAATGAATTATACGATGAACTCTTAGAACTTGGAGTAGTGAATACCAACGTAAGACTAGGAGACGTGACTCGATTAATGCAAGACGTGGGCTTTGGTGAAACCATGACCGCGAATAAAGGGACAGCGATGTTGATGAGACCTCTATCTAAATTAAAAGCAGTGGGTCAAGATCTCTACACGGCTGAAGATGATTTTTGGAAAATATATTCCTGGGCTGTTGAAAAATCTAGAATGGAAAAAGCAATGGCTGCTCATGGTTTAGTGAAAGGTAAATGGTTTACCGATGCTGCAGGTGAATCAGTTAAGATAACAGATGACTGGTTCAAAAAAGAAGCCGCTGACATTGTTAAGAACAATATTCCCAATTACGATTTTGTTTCAGACTTTGTTAAAGGTACACGTAAATTTCCTTTAGGAAATTTCGTATCGTTCCCTGCAGAGATTGCAAGAACAGGAACGAACATTGTTGAAAGAGCTTTAAGAGATATTAATTACACAATTAAATTAGCGAATGGAAAAACAATAAAACCTTTTCAAGGTATAGGTTACACAAGACTTATGGGCTTTGGTGCAACGGTTGCTGCCGTTCCTTATGCAACGACTGAAATGTTCAAGGTGCTTTATGATGTAACCGATGAAGAACAAGCAGCGATCAGAAGATACGTAGCTGACTGGTCTAAGAATTCAACGATCCTTCCGATCAAGGATCCTAAAACAGGAGAGTTTAAGTATGTCGATTTCTCTCACGCTAACGCCTACGACACCTTAGTAAGACCGGTTCAAGCCGTGATCAATGCTGTAGCCGATGGAAGAACCGACAACGATGGCATCATGGATGACTTCATGAGGGGAACCTTCACAGCTATGAAAGAATTTGCTTCCCCATTCATTAGTGAATCTATTTGGACGGAAGCAGCGGCTGATATTATTATGAGAGGAGGAAGAACTCGAGATGGTTTTGAAGTTTATAATCCTAATGATACCTATGGAAATAAAACACGAGCAATCATGAAACATTTAGTGGATGCTCAAATGCCTTTCTCTTATCCTCAATTAAAAAGATTATTCAGAACCATAGAACCCGTCACTGTCGTTACTAAAGGAAAATATGATGAGTACGGACAGACCTATGAGTTTGGTGACGAAGCTGCAGGACTCTTTGGATTTAGAGCGGTTCAAGTGAACCCAGGTCGAACCATGAAGTATAAAGTGGCTGACTATCAACAGGGTGTTAGAAAATCTGGGTCTTTATTTACCAGAGTTGCATTAAAAGGTGGACCTATTGAACCACGTGAAGTTGTAGATGCTTACATCAATGCCAATCGATCTTTGTTCCAAGTTAAAAAGGATCTTAAACTTGATATGGATGCTGCCAGACTCTTAGGTATATCTCTTAGAGATTATGAGACTGCTATGGGAAGGGTATCTAATGTTGAACAAAGTTCCTTGGATGCAGGAGTATTTAGACCTTACACTATTTCTCGAAATGTAGCCGATGCTTTTCAACGTAATGCAGATGCCATGGGTGCAGCTAATCCTTTAACTGAAGCTTATGGTGCCATTGGAAATATTGAGAATCAATTATCTACTCTTTCATTAGACGAATTATTTCCTGACATACAAAATCCTCTAGTCCCTATGGGTCTAGGACTACCTTTCACTACTCCAGGTGGTGATACAGGTGCGTTAAATCTACCTGGTGTTAACCCTCAAGCAATGACAAATCAGGGTGGAAACATTCCATATAATCAGTTAACAAGTAGTCAAAAACTAGATATACTTTTCGGCCGGAATTAAAAAATTATGACGCCCAAAACTGTAAGAGAAAATATTATATCATTACAAGGACACATCACGGGACTCAAAAAAGATGTGGCTGCTATTAAGAATAACCATTTAAAACATATGGCTCTCCGTATTCGGGACTTGGGTGGCAAGATAGACAAAATCTATTGGGTTCTTTTAGCTATGGTGGGGGCCGTGGCGCTACAATTGTTTCAACATTTCCTAGCATAAACTATGCAACTATCAAAAAATTTTAGCTTGGCTGAAATGACCAAGTCACAAACAGCAATCAGGATGGGACTTAGCAACAACCCTAGTGAAGGGGAGGTAGAGAACCTCAGATTGCTCTGTGAGAGGGTCCTACAGCCTGTTAGAGACCATTTTAACCACACTGTTACTATTTCCTCGGGCTATCGTAATGAAATTTTGTCACAAAAAATAGGCAGCAGCAGGTCCAGCCAGCATTGCAAAGGGGAAGCAGCGGACTTCGAGATCTTCGGAGTCGCTAACAATGAAGTCAGCGACTGGATCAAAGAGAACCTGATGTTTGACCAGCTCATCTTAGAATATTGGGAGCCAGGACAACCCAACTCGGGATGGGTACACGTATCATATAAACAAGAGATCAATAGTAATAGAAAGGAATATTTAATGGCTATCAAAACGGATGGTAAGACTTCTTACAAACCGATTCTCGGTTTATCGACAGATCGCTACGCAAAGTAGTTGCAATCTTTTAAAAAACTATTATATTAAAGATGGGTGCTTTGATAAGGCCCATTTTATTAACTGTCTAACAAGGAGGTTAAATGACATTCAATAAATTACCATCAATCTTTAAACAACTAAGACCGGTATCGATAGGATTCGATAACATCTTTGATCACTTCGAAAATTTCTTTGATGATGACCAGGGTTTTCATTCTAATCTTACATCTAGTTTTCCTTTTTACAACATTGTAAAAAAAGGGGACAACAAGTTCGATATTGAAGTAGCGCTTGCAGGTTATGATAAAAAGGATATTTCGGTAGAATATGCAGACAATATCCTAAGTATAAAATCTGTTAAGGAAGTTAAGTCTGAAAAAGAAGGAGTGATCCATCAAGGAATCGCCAAGAGATTTTTTTCAAAAGCATTTACAATTGCTGATGATGTAGAAATCGAAGGGGCTGAACTAAAAAACGGATTACTCAAAGTATCTTTGAATAAGATTGTTCCGGAAGCTAAAAAACCGAAAAAAATAGCGATAAAATAATTAAAAAGAGATAAAATTTCTGGGCAAGCTTTTACTACACTCCCAGAAAATGTAGGATTAAATATATCCTAGCCAACCGGTTAGGATATATTTTTCATGTTGCTTGGTGATTTGACCTTTATGTGTATGAGTAAAATCTGTAGGCCATATGAGGGTAAGTCCTTTTTCCGCAGGCGTGGTCAAGTCTTGATATTTAAAATGGGTACCGGCATCAGGGACATCGTTTAAATAAGTCATAAAAACCAAACAACGATTTTCGGCTTTACTGCTTCTTTCAAAATGCCATTTCTTAAATCCTTCTCCTGGCTTATAGTGTTGAATCTGGCAAGATTCCACCATTCCAAATTTGCTAAGTTCTTCAAGTTCAGGATATTTCTTTTCGTACCGATGAATAATATTTCCTATAAAACTCTTGTATATTATAAAAGAGGGATGATCATAAGATGGATGAATAGGAATTTCAGTTGATACTTTTTCTTTTGGATCTACTCTTAACGGAGGTCCAACAACACCGGGAGATTGATTCTTCGGATTATCTTTAAAAATTTGAATAAGTTCATCACAAAGATTAGGGGGAATATACCATCCACCTATCATGCTATTCTTGGGTAAAACATATTCTTTCAAATCCATGCTTTTAATTCCTCTCCCATGATCTGACTAGCAATATTTACTTTTTTCCTAAGTGCTTTGACTATTCTTTCATCAACGGTATCTTCCGCCATAATATCAATATACGTCATTGGAAATTTTTGTCCAATTCTATCGATACGGGCCTCCGACTGCTGACGTTTTTCCAAATCATAACCATTAGAGTAATAAATCATTGTACTGGCAGCCGTCAAGGTGATACCATACCCGCCAGTTTGAGTGGTTCCTACGAAAAATCTACATTTATCAGTATTCTGAAATTTCTCTATATTTTTTTGTCTTTCTGCAGAGGGCGTTAACCCATAATAATCGACCGCTGAGTCAAATCCATATTCTTTTCTAATTTGTTCTATAATTTGTTCAACGTCATGTTGGTAATGGGCCCATATAACTGCTTTTCCTTCTACTTCATCTAAAACATTTAAAAGTTCATCGAGTCTATTATTATTAATATCTTTAATGGTTCCATCATCAGCTGTAAAATGACCGCAGGTAATTTGATGAAGTCTCATCAGCTGAGTTAAAACTGTAGCTGTTGTCATTTGTTTTCCTTCCATTTCAGCAAGCGCTAAATGTTTCATTTGTTTATAAACTTTTTCTTGAGCTGGCGTTAATTTAATAATTCTTTTCATAAAAGTTTTAGGAGGGAGATCTAAGCAGTCATCTTTCAAAACTCTAAAAGAAAAAGGTTTAAGTTTTTCAGATAACTCAGCCAGGTTACGATAGCCCACTACAATTTGGACAGATCGTCCTCCAAAATTAGCCGTCTTCATAACTGCATAGCGAGTTCTAAAAGTATAATAAGAAGTATGCCCTAGTAATTCAGGTTCTAAAAAATCACACTGTTTATAGAGGTCTAATGGGGATTTAGTTACCGGAGATCCTGTAAGAATTCTTTTGTATTTAGCATAAGGAGCTAATTTACATATATTCTTGGTTCGTTTTGCATCTGGATTTTTTATCGTTGTACTTTCATCAACTGCCATTAAACAATTATGACAGCTTAAAAATTTGGATGCAAAATCAACACCTTTTTGAGTTGAAAAAGCTTCCACATTCATAATTAAAATATGTAGCTCTTCTCCTGTTTTAAATAAGGTTCCTAATTTTCTTGATTGGCCCTTCGTGATATTTGCTTGCCACAGAACGGTCTTATTTTCAATGTGCTTGGGTAAATGAGTAGGTATTTCTTGATTATACCAAGTTCCAATTACCCCTTTAGGAGCTATAATCAAGGCTCCATTTATCTTTCCTTGGTCATAGAGCATAGCTATATTGTCAAGGAGCACTTTAGATTTACCTGTACCCATTTCCATAAAATAGGCAAAATAAGATTGCTTCCAGGAAAGCTCTAAAGCTTTTAGCTGATGCTTATACGGCTTTGTCTTAAATTTATAATTCATCTTTCTATTGACAACATATATAGAATATCCTATACCTTTTGTCAATGCCAGAAAGTATAGATCATAAAGAAATAAAAGAAGGAAAACCTACAGTGTATGTTATT
>Ga0208029_1001365_pt1 | contig 10932 bp, 12 predicted proteins | sample MalvireepMed_s12_FD_184242 | JGI IMG/M metagenome (GOLD analysis project Ga0208029, IMG submission 184242) | Marine viral communities from the Global Malaspina Expedition - Malaspina viral metaG DeepMed_s12 (SPAdes) (version 2) | ecosystem: Environmental > Aquatic > Marine > Oceanic | place... | reverse complement strand
ACCCGTTCAAAAGGAATTTGCTTAGAAGCTTCAATCCCCTTGATCAAGTTATCTGCCGACTTTTCTGCCATTCGTTCTAAAGGCAATATTTGCTCTTTTTTAAGCGTGTAGAGATCAGCATAATTTTGAATCAATCCTTCATTTACTAATAAAGCTACGGTCTCACCTCCCAGACCTTCAATATCCATCGCTTTACGGGAAATAAAATGTTGAATTCTACCTATGATTTGCGGAGGGCACCCCATATCATTCGGGCAATAATGTTGCGCTTCTCCTTCCTGACGTACGAGCGTTGTACCACACTCAGGACATTCTGAAATGTATTCTGTTGCCGTCGAGTCAGTATTGCGTTGCTCAAAATCAACCCCAACAATTTTAGGAATGATTTCGCCTCCTTTTTCAACATACACGTGATCTCCCTCGCGCACATCCAGCTTTTCAATTTGATCTGCATTGTGTAACGAAGCGCGCTTTACGATCGTTCCAGCTAATTGCACAGGAACGAGATTTGCAACAGGAGTAATAGCTCCCGTACGTCCTACTTGATAGGTTATTTTTTCAAGAACGGTTTCAGCTTGTTCGGTTTTGAATTTATACGCCATTGCCCAACGTGGCGCTTTAGCAGTAAAACCTAATTCCTCTTGTTGTCTAAAGCTATTCACCTTGATCACAACACCATCGGTCTCATAAGGTAAATCGTGACGATGCTCATCCCAATAGTTTAAAAACTCAAAGGTTTCTGCCGTTGAAGCGGTTTTTTTAGCAACTTCCGGTACTTTAAATCCCCAAGAACGCGCTTTTTCTAAACTTTCGAACTGTGAAGCAATATCAAGGTTTTCTCCCACAATACTATACAGTAAACATTCCAGCGGTCGCTTAGCCACCTCTGCACTATCCTGAAGTTTCAAACTTCCCGAAGCGGTATTTCTTGGATTACTATAGGGCTCATCTCCGGCTTCTACACGTTCTGCGTTCATGGCGGCAAAACCCGCAAGCGGAAGTACAATTTCACCGCGTATATCAAATTTAGCAGGAAAATCACCATTCAGCTTTAAAGGCACGCTGCGAATGGTTTTAACATTATTAGTCACATCATCACCTTGTACACCATCACCACGCGTAACTGCGCGCACCAAAACTCCTTCCTCGTACGTCAAACTAATAGAAGCCCCGTCATATTTAAGTTCGCACACATATTCAACGGCACCATCAACTAATTTTTTTATGCGCTTTTCCCAATCTTCCAAATCCTCTTGCGAGTAACTATTATCAAGAGAATACATCCGATGCTCGTGCTTTACAGTAGCAAAATTTTTGGTCACCTCTCCTCCTACCCGAAGTGTTGGCGAATTAGCATCATAAAATTCGGGATGCTTTGCCTCCAGTTCTTGAAGCTCCTTTAATTTTTGATCAAAGGTATAATCATCAACCTGAGGCTTGTCAAGCACATAATATTCATAATTATACTGTCGCAATTCTTGACGAAGCGCTTCAATTTTTTCTTGGGCAGTCATAGTGTACTAAAAATTAGCAGGATGTAAATTTCGGCTTTGCCAGAATCATAGGATTTGATTTAAGGCAAAAACTGAAATACAACCAGTCGTTTGTGAAAATAATTTTGGGGATTAAAATTAAACTTTAGCATCCCCGAAGCAAATTGAGCATCAGTAATTGGCCCAACCTCTTCTAAAACCCAGAAATACTCTGAGATCAATTCATTATAATAGCTTTGTGAACGCATCATCTTAAAAAAGATGCCATCCTCGTTGATTTTAAGCGGTTGATGATTTTCTTGATGTACATCTGCGTGTAAACCTGATGCTTCGTAAACTTCTTGTAAAGATTCTGGAAGAACCTTAAGCTTTTGATGCGCACTAAAATTTCCAGATTCTAAATCTTCAAACAATGCCAGATAAGCCTTTTCTAAAGGCTGTGATGGATAAATACCGTTCAACTGAAGTTCAAAATGAGCTACCAACGCATTTAAGGCTTTTGCTTTTTCCAGCCCTAATTCAATTTGAAATTCACTGATGCGCTCATCACGCGTCAAACAGGATGTACAAACAAAGAAAACAGCCAGCACCAACCACCTCATGTATCTTTAAGTATTTTCGGGCTTTAAAAATTTTGAAGTGTGATCAGGTTCAAAGGCTTTCATTTTCTGAAGCAAACGCTCTACATCAGCATCTTCAATTAAGAGTTCGCGATTGTTTTTATTTAAAAAACCGCGTTTTACCATCTCATCCAGCATTGCGATCAAGTGATCGTAAAATCCGTTGGTATTGAGCAAGCCTATGGGTTTATGATGCAATCCCAACTGACTCCAGGTAATGATCTCAAAAAGCTCTTCAAAGGTTCCAAAGCCACCGGGAAGCGTAATAAAACCGTCACTCATTTCTTGCATTTTAAGCTTGCGCTCGTGCATATTTTGCGTAGTGATGATTTCGTCCAGATCAGGATAAACAATTTCTTTGGTCTTTAAAAATTCTGGGATAATCCCAATAGCTTTACCTCCATTTGCCAGAGTCGCTTTAGCCACTTTACCCATGATACCCAATTGCGAACCACCATAAATCAGTGTGAGTTGATGTGCTGCAAGTTTTTGACCAAGCAGACTTGCTTGTTCTATTATTTTTGGATCTGTGCCTTCACTACTTCCGCAAAAGACACATATTGATTTTAAATCATTCATTAACGTTGTGCTTTTATCATTCTTGGCTTTCCGGCAAAATCATCACGCAATTCTACTTGAGAAAAACCAATATTTTTTAAGAGACTTACGGTTTCTGCACTTAAATATTGATTGATTTCAAAATACAAAATTCCGTTAGGTTGCAAAGCCTTCATAGCGAGTTCGGCTATTTTTTTATAAAAAATTAAGGCATTTTGATCTTCTACAAAAAGTGCCAGATGCGGCTCGTAGTTCAAAACATTTGCCTTGATCTCTTCTTTTTCCAAATCACGCACGTAAGGCGGATTGGAAACAATCACATCATAAGATTGATCGAGCGCCTGACAATCCAAAATATCCTGTTTGATAAATTGAACGTTCACCGCATTTAAGGTGGCATTTGCTTCAGCGATTTTCAGAGCATCTTCTGAAACATCTATCGCAGTGACTTCAGCTTCAGGCAGCAGTTTTGCAAGACTCACAGCGATCGCACCACTTCCGGTGCCAATATCGAGAATGGTACAGCTTGTATTTTTATAATCAGTATAGATCCAGTCAACCAGCTCCTCCGTTTCCGGTCTTGGAATCAAAACCGCAGGCGACAATTGAAATGGAAAACCATAAAATTCAGTCGAAGCAACAATGTATTGTAACGGCTCATTTTGTTGCAATCGCGACAAAGCCTCGTCAAATAAATCATGCTGTGCTTCATCAAGTTCCAACTGAAAATTCAACGGAATCTCATATGCTGCGAGTTTTAAATACTCCTGAGCCAAAACTTTAAAAAAAGTCTCGTATTCCTTCTGCGGATAAAGCGCTTCTAATTCCTTATAAAAATGGGTTCTATAGGCTTTTAGCGTCATTTAAAATGTTTTAAGCATATGTATAGGACACGCGTTGTGGCCGGTGCATCCCATGGGTCCGTCGATGTATTTAAAACCAGATTTTTTATAGAGCTTCTGAGCAGCTTCCATATACGGCATCGTCTCGATGTACACTTGTTCAAAGCCAGAAGTTTTAGCAAAATCCAGACAAACATCCATCAGTTGTTTTCCTACACCCTTTCCGCGCAGCGAAGCAGAAATATACATTTTCTGAAGTTCGCAAACCGAGCCGTCATAGTTAGCCAAAGCAGCAATGCCAGCTCCACCTAAAAGTTTTCCATCTTCTTCAATAACAAAATATTCTGCTTGATCTACATCGTAGGTCTCATACATACAATCAAGTGCTTTATCTGCATACGCCGTTCCAACTTTGGGTACGCCCATTTCAATTAAAATGGATCGCAATAAGGCTGCTAACTCCTCATTATCTGATGCTTTAATTGCTCTGATCTGCAACATAGATATTCTTACTTTTAAATGGTATTTTTGAGGCTGTGAAGATACACGAAAAATATATGTCGCGTTGCCTGCAACTGGCCAAAAACGGTCTCGGCAATACCTATCCTAACCCTATGGTAGGCAGTGTTATTGTCTATGAAGACCGCATTATAGGCGAAGGTTGGCACCAACAAGCAGGACAACCCCACGCCGAAGTAAATGCTGTTAACAGCATAAATGATCAATCCTTATTAGACAAGGCTACCATTTATGTAAGTCTTGAACCTTGCAGTCATTATGGTAAAACACCGCCGTGCAGCGATCTGATTATTGCTAAAGGAATTAAAAAAGTGGTCATAGGTACGGTTGATCCTTTTGCTGAAGTTGCCGGCCGCGGAATCAAAAAATTACTCGATGCAGGTTGTGAAGTTTTAGTAGGTGTTCTTGAACAAGAATGCCAACAGCTTAATAAGCGCTTTTTTACTTTTCATCAAAAAAAGCGTCCATATATAATCTTAAAATGGGCAGAAAGTCTAGACGGTTTTATTGCTCCTGAAGCGAAGAACAGAAGCACCCGTGAACCGGTTTGGATCACTAATAGTTACAGTAAGCAATTAGTACACAAATGGCGCGCTGAAGAGCAAAGTATTCTGGTAGGGACCAAAACCGTAGAAGCAGATAATCCCAGCCTTACTACTAGAGATTGGAGCGGTAAATCCCCCGTACGAATTGTTCTTGATCGCGAACTCAAAATTTCAAAGGAAAGTAGGGTTTTTGATGAAAGCGCTACAACACTGGTTTTTACTGAACAAACTAAAGAAAGTACAAATTCAACAAAATACATCACCGTTGATTTTGATAAAAACCTGATTACCGAAGTGCTCCAAACACTTTATAAAGAAGGTTTACAATCGGTGATCATTGAAGGAGGAAGTACCACTTTAAAAAAATTCATTGATCAAGAGCTTTGGGATGAAGCCCGTGTATTTAAAGGGAAACAAAACTTCCATATTGGAGTAAACGCACCTAAACTATCCAATGCTCAACCTATAAAATCTAGTCAACTAACCGGTGACCATTTGGTCTATTACACTCACGTAAATGATTAAAAACATTGTTTTCGATTTTGGTGATGTTTTCATCAATCTCGATAAAAAAGCTCCCGAGCAAGCTTTAGCTAAAATGGGAATTCGGCATATTGATGAGGAGATGACCACTTGGCATAATATGTATGAAAAAGGCTTGATCACCAGCACGCAACTTACAGAAAACTATCTCAAAAAATTTCCTTCACTCACCGCGCTATCTTTTAAACAAGCCTGGAACAGTATTATTTTAGATTTCCCACAACATCGTTTGGATTGGATTATGCAACTGGCAAAGGACAAAACCTACAGAATTTTCCTGTTGAGCAACACCAATGATTTACATATAGAACAGGTGATTAAGAATATGGGGGCGCTACGGTATTCACAATTTCAAAATTGCTTTGAGCGCTTTTACCTTTCTCAAAAGATCAATATGCGTAAACCTGACCTTGAGATTTACGATTATGTGCTTCAAAACGATACCTTAATCGCTAAAGAAACCTTATTTATTGACGACACCCTTTTAAACACTGCGGCAGCGGCTTCTATGGGAATCAATACCTGGCATTTAGAACCCGGATTACAGGATGTAACGCAACTATTTGAAGTAAAAAAGAGCTTATTTTGATCTATCTTTTACTGAGCATAGTATCCTCAAGTATTATTTTTCTTGTCTTCAAATTATTTGACAAATACCAAGTCAATACATTTCAAGCCATTGTAGTCAATTACCTTATCGCAAGTGTTTCTGGTATTTTATCTTATGAACAGCCCATAAATTTTACTGCAATCCCGTCTTATTCCTGGCTGCCGGGAACATTATTTCTAGGCGTTCTTTTTATAGTGATCTTCAATCTGATGGCGATCACTACACAGCGCAGCGGACTTTCTGTAGTTTCTGTAGCGACCAAAATGAGTGTTGTACTTCCGATTACTTTTGGTTTAATCCACTATAACGAAAGCTCAGGAACACTTAAAATAATAGGCATTCTGCTGGCGTTGATCGCAGTGTATTTAGTTTCGCTGAAAAAGTCAATTGATAAAACTGCTGCTACAAAAAGCAGTTTAGTATTCCCCATCCTAGTTTTTCTAGGAAGCGGAATAATAGATACTACGATCAAATTTCTTGAAGACAGCTATGTATCCGAACAAGATGTGCCCTTATTTTCGGCGATGATTTTTGTCACGGCGTTAATTTTAGGCATTAGCGTTTTAGGTTACCAACTTCTAAAAGGAAAAGAAAAACTTCATTATAAAAATCTACTCGGCGGTATCGCATTGGGAATTCCTAATTATTATTCCATTTACTTTTTGGTTCAGGCGTTAAGACATCCTTCTTTAGAAAGTTCAACGGTTTTTACACTTAACAATGTGGGAATTGTAATGGCTGCAACTTTGATCGGAATTTTATTTTTTAAGGAAAAACTTTCCACAAAAAACTGGATTGGCATTGCGATCGCCGTAATAAGTATTATACTCATCGCTGCTGTAAAATCGAATTAATGGAAGAAGAATCAAGCAAAGACACCTATAAAACGATTGTAAAAGCCAGCGCAGAATCACTCTTTAAAGATCGAGGCAGTAAATTTATAGGGCAAGCACATCCTGTAAAATCTGAAGCGCAAGTTGAAGAAGTTTTAGCTGCACTGCATCAACAACACAACAAAGCTTCTCATATCTGTTACGCTTGGCAGCTAGGTAAAAATTACGAGCACTACAGAACTAATGATGATGGCGAACCTAACAATTCTGCAGGACAACCCATTTACGGGCAATTACAATCTTTTGAAGTAACAGATACTCTAGTAACGGTAATTCGCTATTACGGCGGAACCAATCTGGGAGTTGGCGGATTGATTCAAGCGTACAAAACAGCTGCACAACTCGCATTAGAAACTTCTAAAATAATAGTCAAAACCATTACTGAAGAACTTCAGTTAAACTTTGAATATGCATTACTGCACACAGTAATGCGCATCATCAAAGAAGAACAACTTGACATCGCAAATCAAGAAATGGAACTCAGTTGCGAAGTAAGTGTTTCAGTAAGAAAAAATGATCTGGAGCGAATTCAAGAACGTTTTGATGCAGTATTCGGAATAAAAACTACTATTCTGTAGCCTCGTCTTCAGCCAAAAGCTCTAAAACATATTCAGGACATCGCGTAGGTCGATTGGTTTTCATATCGACAAAGACCAAAGTCGTCTCTGCTTTAGTTAACAATTCTTGATTTTGATTAGTGATTTCATAGTCAAAAACTATACTAGCGCGAGGTGTTTTTCGCAAGGTAGTTTTAACCGTTAAAAGATCGTCAAAAAAAGCAGGCTTTAAAAAAGAAATTCGCATGTCATAAACAGGAAGCATCACGCCGTTTTCTTCCATTTTTTTATAGCTGATTCCTAAATTTTCAAGCCATTCAATGCGTGCAACTTCCAGATATTGAGGATAATTACCATGATAGACCACTCCCATTTGATCGGTCTCACCGTACCTAACTTTAACAAAACTATTATGCGATTTCATACAGTTATTAACAAATAAATTTATACTTTCAAAAGCGAAAAGAGTATGCGATAAAAATTCTAAAAAAGCAATCTTATTTTCTTTTTTTATTACAATTTTTGTTCACATATTTGCCCCGCACTGAATGAAACGAAGATCTCTTTATTTTCTCACTTTTCAGTCGTCCGAAACCAAAAATAACTAAAAACTTCACCACAAGAATGAGTATGACTGCGCAAACAGTATGGGATAATTGTCTCTCATTTATACAGGACAATATAACCCCGCAGGCTTACAAAACCTGGTTTGAACCTATACGAGCGGTTAAACTTACAGACAATGCGCTAAGCATACAGGTACCCAGTAAATTCTTCTATGAATGGCTAGAAGAACATTACGTTAAATTACTTAAGGTATCGCTCACTAAGGAACTGGGTGAACATGCAAAATTGGTTTATGTGATCCGTATGGAAAACACCTACGGAAATAAACAACCCTTTACCGAAAAAATTCCGAGCACCAACCGTCCCAATACGATGAAATCTCAAGAGGTTGATGCTCCCTTAAAAAATAAAAATCCCGAGCTTAAGAATCCGTTTGTGATCCCGGGGATTCGTAATCTGGAAATTGAATCACAGCTCAATCCAAATTATAACTTTGAGAATTTCTTAGAAGGAGATTCTAACCGATTGGCACGTTCTGCGGGTATGGCTGTAGCCAATAAACCAGGCGGAACTTCATTCAATCCCCTATTGATCTTTGGTGGCGTTGGTTTGGGTAAAACGCACTTGGCACATGCGATCGGTGTTCAAATTAAAGACCGCTATCCAGACAAAACAGTCTTATATATTTCAGCTGAAAAATTTACCCAGCAATATATAGAGTCGGTTAAAAAGAATAATAGAAATGACTTTATACATTTCTATCAAGTGATCGATGTTCTAATTGTAGATGATATTCAATTACTTTCTGGAAAAGCGGGTACGCAAGATGTATTTTTCCACATTTTTAACCACTTGCATCAAAACGGAAAACAGGTTGTCTTAACCAGTGATAAAGCGCCTGTTGATATGCAAGATATTGAGCAGCGACTATTGTCTCGTTTTAAATGGGGACTTTCAGCCGAATTGCAATCACCAGGTTTTGAAACACGCGTTTCTATCATCAAAAACAAACTGTATCAAGACGGTGTAGAAATGCCGGAAGATATTGTGGAGTTTTTGGCTAACAATATCAAGACAAATATTCGTGAGTTAGAAGGTGCTATAATTTCGCTTATCGCCCACTCTTCCTTCAATAGAAAAGAGATCAATCTGGAGCTTGCTAAAAAGATCGTTGACAACTACGTTAAACATACCAAACGTGAAGTTTCTATAGATTATATTCAAAAGGTTGTAAGCGATTATTTCCAGATGGATGTTGACACCCTGCAATCTAAAACACGTAAGCGTCATATTGTTCAGGCACGTCAACTTGCAATGTTCTTTGCTAAGAAGTTGACTAAAGCTTCGCTGGCAAGTATCGGCTCTCAAATAGGAAAAAGAGATCACGCCACCGTATTGCACGCTTGTAAAACTGTAGATAATTTATCTTCTACAGACAAGCAGTTTAGAAAATATGTTGAAGATCTCAACAAAAAGCTTACGATGTAAATCGCAGCGTATATTTAAGACTGAATATACCTCCTAAAATATACAGAAGATGAAAACGCACATTTTAATGGTTTGCTTAGGTAATATTTGCAGATCACCACTCGCCGAAGGTCTTCTAAAATCAAAACTTGATGCTGAAAGATTTCAAGTTGATTCTGCCGGAACCGGTCATTGGCACGTAGGCAGTATGCCCGATTCCCGAAGCATTGCCGTTGCTCAAAAAAATGGTTTAGATATCACAGATCAACGCGGTATGCAATTTAAACCGGCATTTTTTGATCGTTATGATCACATCTTTGTAATGGACAATTACAATTATGAAGATGTAGTCGCTCAAGCCACTAAAGATGAGGACAAAGCAAAAGTTCAGCTTATTTTAGACGAAATCTTTCCGGGAGAACGTGTTGATGTTCCTGATCCTTACAATGATAGTTTGAGGGGTTTTGACCGCGTTTACGAAATGCTTGACGAGGCCACTACAAAAATTGCAGAGCGACTTAGTTAATCTCAACTACAAACTATGCATATCAAAACTGAACTTGGCAAACTCTATCTCATTCCGGTTACGCTTGGCGACACACCACCCTTGGAAGTGATGCCGGGAATGGCGCAAAAGATCGTTGAGCAATTAGATGATTATATAGTCGAAAATGAAAAAACGGCACGTCGTTTTATAAAACAGATTGCTCCAAAAAAACCACAACCTTCCCTAATCCTACATGCCTTAAATAAACATACGGAAGCTTCTGAAATACCTAACTTTCTAGACGCTTGTTTAAAAGGTAAATCTATGGGATTAATGTCTGAAGCCGGAGTTCCCGGTGTTGCAGATCCCGGTGCTGAAGTTGTGCGTATCGCTCATGAAAAAGGCATTCAAGTTGTTCCGCTTGTTGGTCCTTCTTCCATCTTAATGGCGATGATGAGTAGCGGAATGAATGGTCAAAACTTTGCATTTAACGGCTATTTACCCATTGATCAAAAAGAAAAGCGCAACGAACTGAAGCGCTTAGAACGTCTTTCTAAAGACTATAATCAAGCCCAACTTTTTATTGAAACCCCTTACCGCAACAACAAGATGCTTGACGAACTTTGCAATACCTTGAATGGATCTACACGATTATGCATCGCTTGCGACATCACATTAAACACTGAGTTTATTGTAACCAAACCCATTTCTCTCTGGAAAACCAATAAACCGGATTTACATAAAAGACCTGCGATCTTTATTATACAACATTAAAAAAGCGACCCATAGGTCGCTTTTTTAGTTCTATATGAATATTGATCTTAACTTTCTAAGTTTACTTTCGCAGTACGATTAGGCTCTATAAAAGAAACATCGTATCCTGAAAACTTCTTCATATAGCTGCGTATAGAAGTCCCAAAAGCATCTCTAAAACCCTCTACACCACCAGAGCGTAGATAACTTTTAACGCTACCTGGGCCTGCAAGATGCGCAGCTGCCAGAATTCCAGATTCTGTCACCTTCACACCATTAATAACTTTACCATTAAAGCGTTTGATGTCTTTTCTTAAAACCCACTTGTTACGCGAGGCATTAGCCACAAAGGCTTTCTCCTGCCAAACGGGATTGTTCAAAAATTCTTCAGTATCTGTTATTCCCAAAAGCAACAAGGTACTTCTGCCAAACTGATACTTACCTAAATAACCAAGCTTGTTAATGCGCTTGTAATCAT
>Ga0208029_1001346_pt1 | contig 11068 bp, 16 predicted proteins | sample MalvireepMed_s12_FD_184242 | JGI IMG/M metagenome (GOLD analysis project Ga0208029, IMG submission 184242) | Marine viral communities from the Global Malaspina Expedition - Malaspina viral metaG DeepMed_s12 (SPAdes) (version 2) | ecosystem: Environmental > Aquatic > Marine > Oceanic | place... | reverse complement strand
GACCTATATGGGAGGCGGCTTTTATGGGTTGGGATGTGTGGGGGGCTGAGCGGAGCGAAGAGGGGCGTGGGCATATAATCCGCCTGCTACAACTAGGGCAAGGCAGGCGGCAATTTGTGGGCGAAAGCCTTAAGTATGAGCCGAGCAAGCGAGGCGAGTTGTTATGGGTTTCGCCCTGTGGATGGCTGTGGCTTCTTGTGATTTCTTGTGAAATTAGTTTTTCGGCATACCGAATAACTGTATGCTCAGGCTGTGTTGTTTAGAAAGCAGGAAGCTTTCTAAGTCAGCAAATTACTTAAGCTTTACGGTTGCTTGTGCTATGCCTAAAAATGGTGACACTCGTCCAGCTTCTTCCGTTCAATTAACTCAGGATGCAAATGGAGTAGACTGTATTTGACGTTTTCACTCAATCTACTCCACGGTATGATGTCGTTTGTGTGATCTTCTTTTTCCACGTTAAGTAAGGAAAAAAAGATTACTCAAATGCATCCCGAGCTTGTTTGATTAGGTCAATAGCCTTACCCATTAACTCATTCAAACTCTTGTACGCTGTGGGATCTTCAACATCTAACATTTTAATTAATAGATCTTTAGAGTAACTTGTATAGATACTTGTGTCCTTCATCTGACGTGCAACACTAAACGGTTCAATTGCTGTCTTAGCAACAGCAACAGCCTTCTCTTGTGGAGGGCTACTACTAACTCCCATTGCCACTATGTTCTTGAATCCATTTCTCTCCTTCCATTCAACGGGTACATCACTTCCAAGACATTTCTTTAAATCAGCTATTAGATCTTCTTCAAAACAGGACATCCATCCCTCTGAAGTGTTAAACCTATAATAGCTCTTTCCTGCTTTGGAAGTCTTTGCCTCCGCTTCGCTTATGTTTATAGTTTCCATGTTTTCTATAATATTTTATATCATTTCCTCCTTACATTTGATTAGTAATTAATAACTTAAATAATTTTTTAATTAATATTATTTACAAAAGCCTTACTCAGAAGATTCTTCTTCTGTGCTAGGTTCTTCTGTAGTCTCTGTTTCTGGTGCTTCTACTTCGACCATTTTTCTAATCCCTCCTGTTGTTTGTTACGAGTCCTCTTGTATAGCTCACTATAAATAACTATTGATCGCTTGTCCCTATTCAATTCGCTTATAACATGCTTATGGTATTTCTGTCTCATTTTTAAATATTAAAGCTTCTTCCCCACATTCACAGAGATCCTCTTTGATCCATCTGTCAGATCGTTTACATGCGAGGCAAGTTCTTCCTTCCCTCGTCATAACCCACGGTTTATATTTATCTCTCATCTTTCTCCTCACTTATTGATCCACAATGTTCTTTACATTCTGAGCATATATCTGAGTCAGTATATATTCTTTCACCGCAACAATTGCTTATTTCAGTAGCACACACATTCATATATACATAGCACACACAACCTATATAAAGCTATGTTACCACTCAGAGGTTACAAGTTGTGTTACTTTTTAACTTTAAGAACTTATTTTAGATCTGATAGTTTAATTATTTTATTTTTTACTAGGACTTTAATTAATTTTTTCAGAAGAACCCCGGGTGAGTTCTTTATAGCTTCAGGTGCGACAAGTCTTTTTAAGCCCATGTTAGCCCCACTGCGTGTAGTTTTAATTTCTTTGAATTGTGCGTTGTTATTTTATATTTCATTGACGTCCCTGTAGGCTGACTTGATAGATCTATGTTTGCAGCTAATATTTGTTTATTTGCATCAAAGTTTCCCTCATCTATTAAAGTTACTTGGGTGTATGTTGTGCCGCCATCTCTTGAAACATATGCCTTTAGATCAGTATTAATTGTAACAGAATCTACATTTTCTTCTAATATTTGTAGTCTAGCATTACTAGGGGCTGCCTCAGCAGTTGTGGCATTACTGAATAAAGTCATGTCTCCGCCGGTTGTTGTTGCGCTTTCAGTTCCGTCTCCAGAATTATATATACCTGCTATTTCAGCAGCACTTAGAACTTTATTATATATTCTACAATCATCTAGTAGACCATCAAAATCGTACCCTGATAATCCATCATATTGCCCCATCCATACTTCAGATGTTCCCGCAAATACACTGTCTGGTACTGATCCACTTGTACTCCCCGGGGTATCTGCTGAACCATTAATGTATACTGTTAGACTTGTACCACCATCAAGAACAACTGTAACGTGAGTCCATGTTCCGTTTGTAAAAGAATTAGTTGAGGTTTGGATAGTCTGTGTTCCGCTTCCAGCACCGTTATCTGATACACCAATACTAAATCTTCTATTAGATCCAACTTGTCCAAAAGCCCAACATCTATTAGCTGATCCTTGCCATTTAGACCATGCTCTTTTGTGTGCTGATAGATCGTCTGGATTAACCCAGAAAGCCCAACTCATGTCAGTTTCACCATCCCATGCTGAATTATCTCCAAAGTCTACTTTGTCAGTATTTGCACTTTCAAAGTCTAGAGCCTTACTTATCTTTCCAGTTGCACTCATATCAGAAGTATTATTATCTGAAACTCCATCTTGATTAGTATCAGAACTTTCATCTACTGCCGTACTTGCTGCATCATCATTACATTTAGCATGGAATACTAAACCATCTCCCAAGTCTAAAGCAGCAACGCTTTCATAGAAATCATCAGTTGAATTATAATTTTCATTGGTAGAGCTCCCTGTATCAACTCCTGATTCATCTTCAAACTCATCAACTACCCCATCAACCATATTAAACTGTGTTAGAGAGCCGTTTATGGCTATTCTAAAGGCATTTAACATGATGTTATCACTCAATACATCTCTCTTTCCACTAGCAGTATTATCTAAATCGTCAATATATTTCTTGTTAGGTATTTGAAAATCACTGGTAGGTGTTGTATTAACTTTACCTCTACTATGATCCCCAGAATGATTTGGGATAATAACACTTTCGGCGGGAGCCGTAGCTTGTATGAAACTATTATTTTGTCTCATATTCTTTAATAAACTGTCTGCACTTTTCGGTTTTGCCATTAGTATACTCCCTTTAATTCTCTCGAAGGCACTAGCCTCTCTTCCCCTGCGTGTAAGAACTTAGATCCTACTTGTTTTGTCGTAGCTGCGGTTGTACCAGTTACTACTGGGAATCTTGTTTTGATCTCTTTTTCGTTATGTGTTGCAGGTCCTTGACTAATCGCCATAGAATAAATACAAAATCAAACTTAATAAAACTTACGATACTTAATTAACAGAGCCTTTCATGATTCCAGCTTCAATTAAGTTCTTAAAAATATAAGCTATCGCGTTACTTTGAACAGTGTCAGTAGAAGTGTTTGCATCAAACGAAGTTACATCTTCAGAATTCGTTACTGTAAATTCAGGGCCTACAATATCACGCTGATCTCTTGCCACTGGCACTGGATTTCTCCTTTTTAGATTTAGATGATAATTCGGGATGTTTAGCTAATAGATCTTCTGCCGCCTCTGTATATCCTACTTCTACGTAATGAGCATATAATTTTTCTCTATTTTCTTTAGTCATTTTATACAACCGTGTCTGTGATTTGATGTACGGACTTAGGGTCTGTTAGAAGAGCTTCACCTTCTTCCCATACTCTAATCTTTCTACCAATACCCGGGTCATTCACAACTATTGAAGTCATAGGCATAAAGGATTTCCATGTAGCTGATACTTGAGGAATGAATTGTAGTGCGTTATCTGTTGTTGCATTCTGTGAGACTACTACTTTGTTTCCTAATAGTTCCATCAACACACCGTCTTTAACTCTCTCAGATGAGAAGCTTGGTATACTTGAACCTTTAACATTGATTAAGTAATCTAATAAGTTCTCGTGTTCAACAGGGTTGATGTATAAGATAACTGAACTTGTGTCATATCCTTGTGCTCTAATCTTTCTATTACCAGTCATAATATCTTTAACCGGATTACCAGTTGATGCATCATCCCATCCGTCAGCTACTGCTGCCGTAGTTAATGTATTAGTTGGATTAGGAGTCGTTGGTGTAGCTGCCGCAGCTTCAATCAATACGCTGTAGATTCTAATGTCCACTTGGTTAGCTACTGCTCTTACAAGATCTCTAACGTTTGTTGCTAGAATATCAACATCGCTGTCTCTAATATCTTCTTCAGAAATTGTTGGAGATTCAACAAAGAACTTTTTAACATAACTTGTTTGTCTTGTCCAACTTTGTTCAACAACTGTTGGTAGAGCTCTTTCTGCTACTCCTGCTATTTGTGATAATGTTATTCCAGTCGTATCAACAGAGTCCAAGAATCCAGCAGTTTTTTGATACCATCTTATTTCTCTTGCAGCGGTTTGAGAGATAGTTACAAATCCTTTAAGAACGGAGGCTTCATCTGCAAATCCCTTTGCAAGTTTATCAATATCAATTCCACGAATTTCTGCTTGTCCACTACTATCTGCCATTTTATGCTAGGTTTACAACTAAAGGTTGTAATAAAAATTTAATTGTTTGTAAGTCTGTTCCTGTTTCCAAAGCCCTTCCAATGATCTGCTCTGAATTAACATCTGCTGTAGCCATTTCGTTATCGTCTCCAGTACCTGAATCACAGATTAGAGCATCTCCAGCAGTACATCCTCCAGCTCCGATTGTTCCTTTGAATATTCCTCTTAGATAAACACCTATTGTAGTCTTGCCATCACTTGCTATTTTTTCTTCTGCTGCAATTCCAACAACTGCATCGTTATCTGCTCCAGCTTGAGAAACAGTGTTTGGATCTGCTATCTTTAAGAATGAGCCTTTTTCAATACCTGCTCCATCTGCTACAGTAAATCCTACAGCCGGTTCTAATTCCACAAGTAATGTTGCTTCGAGTGCCACAACTTTTACACCCAGAAGAACTATTTAAACTTTTCCTTTTCTTCAGATATTTTAAAGTTTGCTAGTTTTAGCATTTCTTGTTGTATTAGTAAGGAATCTTCGGATTGTTCAATCAGAATTTCAGCTTCTTTCTTAACTTTCTCCCAAAGAACTTGGGTTTTAGTTCCCATTTTTATCCCCAGATCTTTCGCAATTGGTTTTTCATTTTTCATACTCTCCCTTCCATAACCTTTCTTGCGTATTCTGCTGGAGTATCTTCAACAGGGTCTACTTTACTACCACCAAAAGATCTTCCTGATAGTGCTTCCTCTGCTTGTAGATCTTCTAGCTTTTTAATATTCAGTTCTAGCCTATCATTCTGTTCCATTAATTGCTCAGCAGACTTAACAGCCTTAGTTACCAGATTAGTTTTAATAGGTTTCCCGTTCTCAGAATCAGACTTTGGAACTTCCTTGACTTCTTCCTTAGGAGGTTTCTCTGCTTCTTGCTTCCCTTCTTCCTTTTCTTGTGCATTTTCTTCTGTCATGTTAGTACCCCCTTACAATCATTTAATCTTAATTGGTGATGGCATAACATATCCTGCCAACCCTGCGATTACTATGATTACGATACTAAAGATTGCTCCGTTGATTCCTGATAATAATGCAACTATTTCTAGAATAGTTAAACATACCATCGCAGCTATAATAATTCTCCAGTCTATCTTTTGTTCTTTCATTTTGTATTTTTATTTGGATCTACCCCCATTGAATTTAATTTAGAGTCTTTCTTTGCATCAGTCGTTATAGACTGAACCTGTGTTCCTGCACTTTCTGCCATAGGCTCTATACTTGCAGGGAACTCTAGCTCTATTTTGATTCCAGCTTGTAATTCTAGCTGTGATTCTAAGAATCTCTGTCCACCTTCGATGGTCTGTTGGAATGCTAGATAAATAATTTTGGATGATGCTTCTGTTGTCTCTTCACCCCATCCAAGAATAACCTCGGGAACTCCCGCAGCAGTTGTAAAGAGACGGACTAGATACTTTTGGTATGGTAAGGGATCTAACGTACTGAACTGCGGGATCGAGACATGCTTTATATCTTGTGTATCGATAGTCCCTTTTGGAACGAGCATAGTTTCTGAGTTTTGATATGCAGATTCGTACTTTGTTTTTAATGCGTTGACAACAGTTTGATCGTCGCTGTCTACGGGAATTATAGTTATAGGTTTAGCGTATCTATGGAATATAACTTTAAGATCCTCCAAACTCTCATTCCTCATCTTCATCACCTTTTCCACTTTTTCCCCAAAAGGAACTCCATGAATCTCATCACCTTCTCTGTTCCAAGACAGATGGAATATCTCATCAAGTTTAAAGATAATATTTTTGTTCTCACTCTGTGGAGCAATTTGTTCATATCTATCAATCATCCCTTTCTTATTAACTACGATCATTATACTTCCTGCATTCAGAGGTTTAAAGTTAATAATTCTTCCAGCTTTGTCTCTTACTATTTCTGCAAAGGAATCCCCGCAGATCATTGCAACTCTTAATTGATTCTCTAGTATAGAGTTGAAGTCATCCTTGCCCCATCCTCTTATCTTCTTCAAAATCTTCATAGTCCTAGCATCTGTGGTGTAACCTCTTCCCACAGTCCAACTTGCTAACTTATCTATGACTGCTGCAAACTCAGGGATTATTCTATAGTATCCGTTCCATCTAGCAAACTTAGGAATCCATGTAGTCTCAGTTTGTCCTTGCGGAGAATCCGTGTCTTGTGGTGCTACCCTAAAACTATCTCTGAAATCACCACCATCATGCCCCGCACTTTGGAAATAGTCTGTGTTAGAAAGATCTGTGTTGGTTATTTCGCTTATATCGAGTGTAGGCATGTGATTTTATGTGATAACTTGTATTTAAATGTTTTTAATTTCTCTCTCTCCACCATGAAAAGTTCCTCAGGTATAAGTGTTCTGTTGCTCCTCCACTCTCAACCCTGAATAGTGGTTTCATATTAATATCGTCAGGGATGTTTGCTGTGTTTGTTGCTTTCAGTACTCCATTCACATACCATCTAACTTCATCTACAGACATTTCTATCCTGTGAGTATAAAAAGGGTTTGTTCCACTTCCACTGACTGCGGTTAATAAACTTGTTGTTGAACTTACTGTTGAAGTACTATCCTTTCTGGTTACAAGTGAAACAGCTATCTCTTGATTTCCAGAAGTGTAGTCATTCATGTGAAGCCCTATGAAGTCAGAAGGAAGATTTCCATTTGCATTTGCAATTCCTATAACAATGTAAGCATCATCTCCTGTGTCTGTTACGTTAAACCTGCCTGAAAACTCTATAACTTGATAACCCGCAGTTTCTAACCCGACTGCTGTATCTCCAAGTAGTGCTGCATAGTCTCCTGAGTCTGAACCTGAGTTCATAGATATAATTCCAGAACCTACAGAATAACTACCTCCCGCAGAAGCAGACGAGCTCCATGCGTTGGTATATGCCAAAGCATCAAATACATCATACTCTATGAAATCAAATCCTGTCCCGTCATCTCCATCATCACCCGCAGGGCCTGTTACACTACCGGGGATATGTCTCCCACCTTGAAATAGTAATCCTTGATTATCTTCTGGAGAAACTTTAAAGATTGACGAGCTTCCAAAGATGTTTGGATTTGGAATTAGTCTGAGAACCATTATGCTCCTTTAATAAACGTATTCGAATTTTGATCTTTTAATATTAGTTCTATGTGGTGCATTCTCCAAGCATGGATGTTCACTAGATCTTCTGCATGAATCCTCGCTGTTGATTCTGTTGATCCAAATCCGTGCATGTTGAAGGCAATCAAAGAAATGCCACAGTATCTTGCCGCCCATTCAGATAACATTCTTTTAACATCTGCATTCAATGCTGCGAAGTTGTCTACGACATTGAATCTCATTAAGTTAGAAAGAAAACTCTCTGCTTGTGCTACGAGGAGATTACGATTCGCTTCAGTGTTTCCAGTTGAATCAACTAACTCTCCTGCAAAGATTGCAATTTCCGTCTCTGTGCAAACTGTTCCAGTATATGCCATTGTGTAACTATGCGATAAAAGGTCTTAAACCTTTCGTTTTCAAACCCCAAGCTGCTCTAATCATTCCCTCCGTAATGTGAGTATACTTTCCAAAGATCCTTAGATTCCCATCCTCTGTGTATTCATATTGTACCGAACACAAACTCTCAGTCATATTTTTATGATCTGGAAGTTTGATCTTGCCATGTTCCATCAGAGATAGTAGGTGCATATATAGCTCTTCCTTCAATAGTTTCTTCTTCCTGCCTCCCCGATCAATCACACGACTTGCATTATTAATACCTATAATCTTTCGTTTGATCTTATCATTCTCTAGCAGGACATCTAAGATAGATCCTCCAAGTCCCCCATCATCTATCATAATTTTATTAAAATTCCATATTTGATCTAGATGTTCTATGTTTATTATCGTATTTACTGTTGATACGTTAGAAGTAGTTTCTATCTTCACGATCCTTATTTGATCTCTGTGGTCTATCTCCGCTATAACAAATGAGTTTTCATCACCTCCATATCTAGCACAATCCACACCTAACATATACATATTTAGAGGGTTGTGTGTGAATGGTTCAAAGTATTTGCAGCTTCTTATTAGATCTCTAGAGAACAATTGTCTCAGTTCATCTAGGAAGTCCCCCAAAAACTCCTGAGCGTACTGTAGTCTGCTCATTCTCATCCTTTGGTGTGCAAGGTACTCTTTAGGGATTCTCGGACAATCCTCACTTGACACATGGAATTTTGAGAACTTGGGATCTCTAAAACAATCAAAGAAGAATCCCCCCTTTCCGAATGGTGTGGATAAGAGAATAAGATCTCCCCTTGTGGTAGCTAACATAGGATTCACTGCCACCCAGACGTCTTCAGGGATAAAGGCTGCTTCGTCTGCGATCAACAGATCCACGGTATAACCTCTAATTCCGTAACCGGACAACCCTGTAGGGAGGCAGTGAAGCACAGATTTATTCATAAGAACTAATTTATGTTTTGTCGGTTTGTCTTTACCTTTTTTAATATATTTCTTATCTATTTGATAAACCGTTGCAAGAATCTTCTCGAATAATAACTGTGCCTGTCTCTCCACAGAGGCTATGACAAGCACAGTCTTATTAGGGTGTGTGATCATGTAGTGGGCAGCCTTTAAAGCTATTACGGTTGATTTCCCAACCTGTCTACCCGATCTCAATGCTATGCTGCCTTCTGTATTCAAAACATTCTTTTGCCACTCATCAAGTTCCATATTCAATAGAGACGCAAACTCATTGATATTCATACAACTATAAACTCCGCTACGTATAATTTATTTAGGTGTTCCCATTGTTTCGTAAGTCTCTTCTTTGCGGCCGCTGACATAGAATCCGGTTTAGCTTGTACTAACCATATTAACTGTTTTTTGTCATCTATGATTATCACGTCAATTGGGGAATGTGAACCAGCACTGCGAAAGGAAACGTGTCCTTTTGCTCTTGCAGTATTGACTATCTTCCTTTCCTTCATATATCCCTTCCTATAGTTCTTATTGGGCATCTTTCAGGAGCTCTTCGTATTCAACGACTTCCAGAGTCTTATTTTTATTCAACTGAACTCTTCCAGCCCTGATCAAAGTGTCTATATATTCTTTTGCAGTTCTCCTAGCGATTCCTTTTATCATGATCTCTGCTAGCATTCTTTCATAGTCTATTGCCTTACCTTCCATGCTCAATCCACGTATTGTAGCTTCAACCTGTCTTAACAATGTGCCCCTCCTTTGTTCTCTTATATTCATAGTTTACATAAAGCACACACCTATTTAAACCTTTCGGGAGCACACAGCACTTCTATTTCCTATGGAACTTTTTACACATAGATTATTCTTATTTGTGTGTGTGCGTTATGAAAGAGAAAAGAACCAAAAGAGAAAGTGTTAGCTTTAAGAAAAAAGAAATGCTCCCCCAAGTATAAAACACACACACAATCCAATCCCCCATTATGCGAGGCTTAAGACACACTATGCTTATAGTTATCACAAAAGGGTTTTTAAATGTGTGTTGTAACTCTATAATAAATTTTTTTGATTCTATAGACGGGGAAGTTAATCTATGGAAAACTCGCATGGTCAATTTGATTAGAGATCAATATCATTATCGTACTGATAAATATAGAACAACAGCCGGTGTAAATATTAATTGGAATCCGTTTGGTGATGAAGCATGGTCTAAGCACACATTAATGAAGTATAATAAAGAGCATAGTTATACTTACGAACCTTTAAAGATTGGTTTAGGTAGTTTTGGACCAGTACATCCTGCTCCTAATAATGTTCCTTCTCCACACAAATCAACTGAAGATTTTTATATTATACATTATGGAAGAATATCGCCACGATATTTAAGTGGTGAAAAACAACAGTTTTTGGCAAAAAATGATGAAATGACTGGAATAGGAACATATGAACAGAGACTTAAACATCATATGGATTGTTCTGGTTTTAATCCACACGAACCTCTAACGTTAGTCAAATGTAACGAAGATTGGTTCTGGAACAAGGAGACACAATGAAACATAAACGGATCTGTTTAATAATGTCGCCATCTCCATTTTTACTGGATGAGCGAGTATATATGAGCTTGGGAGTACTTACTGTCGCTGCTGTATTGGAAGAAAAAGGATATGTTGTAGACATGTTAGATCTTTCAGGAATCAAAAATTATTTAGATGCAATACAAAATTATATTGAACTCAATCCAGATGTATCAACATATGGTATTACGAGCACAACCCCTCAAATCCCTTTGGTTGTAAAAATTAATGATGTAATTAAGAAAGCTGGTAAGCGAGTTATTGCTGGTGGTCCTCACTTTACATTGATGAATTCAGCCCATAAAAAAGAAAAAAAGAATGATATCGTTGGTCGCGCTACATTTGCTATGGAGAAACTGAAGGAGATTTTTGATACTATAGTTTGTGGTGATGGAGAATATGCCATTTTTGAAGCCTTGGAAGGAGGTAGTAAATTTGTTGATGCCGATGACTTGAAATCGTCATTATTTTTATCTAACGCAGATTTTACTAATATGCCATTCCCGGCGCGTCACTTAATCGATATTGATTCATATAACTTTAAGATTGAGGGCAGAAAAGCTCTTACCCTGATCGGTCAATTAGGG
>Ga0208029_1001344_pt1 | contig 11071 bp, 12 predicted proteins | sample MalvireepMed_s12_FD_184242 | JGI IMG/M metagenome (GOLD analysis project Ga0208029, IMG submission 184242) | Marine viral communities from the Global Malaspina Expedition - Malaspina viral metaG DeepMed_s12 (SPAdes) (version 2) | ecosystem: Environmental > Aquatic > Marine > Oceanic | place... | reverse complement strand
GCACGTAGATAGAGATGGTGGCGGTAATACAACAACGCACGTCAGCGTAAAAGATGGCGACAACGAAACAACATTTGGATTCACTATTGCATCAGATGCTTTAATGATGACAAGCACCAACCGATTAGAGTTTGGTGACACAGGAACATACATACATCAATCTGCGGATGGTGTACTTGATCTAGTTTCTGATACAGAAATAGAATTAACAGCAACGACTATTGATATGAATGGTGCGTTAGATTTATCTGGAAATGCACAACTAAGCGGAACAGTAACAGTTGGTGCAGATGGAAGCGGAACAGATGTAATATTTTACAGCGGAACAGCGGGAGACAATTTTAGTTGGGATGCTTCAGAAGAAAAGCTTACAATAACAGGAACAAATGGACAAACAGCTTTAGACGTAGCTGACGGAAATTTAGTTGTTGCTGATAACGTAGATATTGAAGGCGATATTGATGTAAATGGTGCGAGCAATCTTGACAATACAGACATTGATGGAACACTAGCAGTCGATGGAACAACAATATCATTAGATGCAACGACTTCATTGAATATTGATAATTCAAACACTTCTAACGGAATCACAATTGGAACGGCGACATCTGGAGTACCAATTTCAATTGGACACACAACTTCTGAAACAACTGTAAATGATAATTTAGTTGTAACAGGCGATATTGATTTAGAAGGTAGTATTGATGTAAATGGTACGAGCAATCTTGATGCAGTAGATATAGACGGAGCGGTGCAAATTGATAGCACAGTAACAGTTGGTGCAGACGATCAAGGTTACGATGTTATCTTTTACGGAGACACAGCAAGTTCAAATATGACTTGGGATACATCCGCAGATGACTTGATTCTAAATGATGCAACATTAAAAATTGACCAAGATGACAACGTACAAGCTATTTATATTGACTCTGAATCAACTACAACAAATGTTATACAAATTGATGCACCGACGACAACAACAGCAAATTGTTTGGCAATAGAAAGTGCAAATGGTTTAACAACAGGAAGTGTAGCAAGGTTTACTTCTAATTCATCTACAACAGATACAAGGGATGTTGTTAGAATTGTTAATGACCACGCTTCAGCAACAGGAGCTACCGCTTTAAAAATTCAACAAGATGCAGCACAATACGGAATGTTTATTGACCAAAATGGTAATGCACAAGCTATTCAAATTGATGCAGAAAATACAACAACTGCTGCATTACAGATTGAAGCAGATGCTTTAACCACAGGCAGAGTTGCAAATTTTTATTCTAATTCATCTGATACAGGTACACGGGATGTAGTTAAGATTCAAAACGACCACGCTTCTGCAACAGGTGCAACTGCTCTTAAAATAGTTCAAGATGCTAACCAAAAAGCTCTTACGATTGATTCAGCAGCAACTACCAATCACGTTATGAGAATAGATGGTCCGCTAACAACAACAGGAACTTGTTTATTAATTGATGACGTAGATGCTTTAACAACAGGAACGATAGCTTCATTCTTAAGTAATTCATCAACTACAGATACAAGAAGTTTAGTAAATATTACAAATGACAATACTGCCGCAACAGGAGCAACAGGACTTCATATTCAACAAGATGCAGCAGCTAAAGGAATGGTTATTGATCAAAATGGAAACAATTATGCCATTAAAGTAGATTCAGAGGCTACGACAAGTAATGGAGTAGTTATTGAATGTGATTCTTTATCTACGGGTTCAGCAGCGTATATTTATTCTAATTCTGCCGAAGGCAGTTCAAGAAAACTTCTTCAAATTCAAAATGATAATGATGGCTCTGATGACACAATCTGTTTATTTATACTACAAGATTCAAATATGCAAGGTCTGAGAATGGATGCCAGAGAATCTGCATATACAGATTCTATGGTTTTCCTAAATGCAACAGCAAGAAGTCAAAGTAATGCCTTTAATTTTCTTATGGGTTATACAGATGGCGATGACGACGTTCAGCATAAATTAAAAGGTGATGGTGTTACACAAAATAGAAGTGGAACTTTTGAAGCAGCTGACTATGCAGAGTATTTTGAATCTAAAGATGGTAAAGTAATCGCAATAGGTTCAACTGTCAAACTTGATGGTGATAAAATAGTTGCTTGTGAAGATGGTGATAATCCGCTTGGTGTAATTAGACCTTTAAATACATCTCTTGTTGGTAATTCAGCTTGGGCAAATTGGGGAAGTAAGTATTTAACAGATGACTATGGTTCACCTATAATGGAAGAATATTCAGTAACCGAATGGATGGAAGATACAGACGAAGTAAAAACGGAAGCAGTCGAAGCCAAAAATGCTGTTCTTTATGCAGAAGGCGATGAAATTCCAGAAGGTAAAAAAGTTGGTGATGTTAAAGAAGCTGCAATTGAAGCAGAAGATGCTGTTTATGTACATAAAGACATTCAATATCAAACCGATAAAATTCCTTCAGATGTTACAGTTCCAAGTGATGCAAGGGTGACTTCAAAAGAAAAAGATGGAAGTAAACTTATGCGTAAAAAACTTAATCCAGATTATGATGAATCAAAAACTTATGTCGAAAGAGAAAAGCGTGACGAATGGCATATTGTTGGATTGCTTGGTCAAATTCCAATAACTAAAGGACAGCCTGTGGCTGATAATTGGATTAAAATGAAAGACGTTTCAAATTCAGTTGAAATGTACTTTGTAAAATAAAAACAAAAGGGAGGCATAATGCCAGAAAAACGATTGGAACAACTAAAAGCAGAACGTGAGAATCTTAATATGAGAATTGCAGAAATTAATTTTCTTATACAAGGTTACGAAGCTGCGGAAAAAGCTGCAAAAAAAGAAGATCAGAAAGAATCTAAAAAGTGAACAAACCACAAGTCGATGAATACCGATTGGATATTGTAGATAGATTGGCACGTATTGAATCAACAATGCAGTCGATACATAAAGAAGCCAGAGATACGAAGCTTGAAATACAAATGCAGAATGGACGAGTAAGAAGGCTAGAAGGTGGAATGGCAGCAATACAAGGAATAGGATCGGTATTAAGTGTCGTATTTGGTGGTTTTATTGCATACCTATTTAGGAGATAATATGAGCGATTGGTTTAATTGGACAAATTTCTTTTACTTAGCCGGAATTATGGTTGCCGGTGGAGCAACATTCATTGGGTTAAAATACAAGAAATTGGTCGATGAAATAAAAGAAGTCTTTAAAGTTTTGCAAGAAGCTTATGAAGATGGCAAACTTGATAACGATGAACGAAAGAAGATAATGAAGGAAGTTTTGGACGTATTAGGTGCTTTAATGAAGATTGCTTGGAAATAAAGCTGATGACATTTGATGAAATAATTGACAATGTACTTGAATCTGAAGGTGGGTATGTCAATGATAAGAATGATGCGGGTGGAGAAACTAATCTGGGTATCTCAAAAAGGGCATACCCAGACTTAGATATTAAGAATCTAACTAGAGAACAAGCCAAGCAACTTTATTACCAAGATTATTGGACACCTTCAAAGGCTGATCAATTGCCAACACAACTGCGAGAAATTTATTTTGATATGGTTGTAAACTTTGGAAGGAGAGGGGCGGCAAAGGTATTACAACAAGCTTGTAATGGAAAAAACACATACAAAATTAAAGAAGATGGAATGGTTGGAACTGCAACGATAAGTGCTGCAAAGAATTTAGAACCAGACAGACTTAGAGCATACAGAGTATTAAAGTTTGCTAAGATTGTAATAAAAAAACCAACACAAGAAAAGTTTTGGTTTGGATGGTTTAGGAGAGCGATTAAGGTATGACGTTAGGCGATTCCATACACATAATAAAAGACAAAGCTAAAGGCATTGATCTTAATACGCTTTATGAAAATCCAGAAGTTTACTTTAACGATCTGGTTGTTTTGATTAATGCGATAAATGAAATGGAAGAACCAACACCAATTAATTTTAATGATATAAAGAATAGGACACATCAAGCGTGAGTACATACGAAGCCACTTATTGTGACACAAATACAGATTTACAATACATAGAACCGAATATAAACAACTACAATCTAAGAAGGGTGCTGCCCGGTGATTGGATTCTTTCTGGAACAACTGATTTATACTATCTTTATTCTGCCGGATACGTAACTCAATTGTTTAACGATGGTGAAGAAATGACTTCGGTTACAGATACACCAAATGCAAACAAAGAATTTAATTACAATACAAGCACAGGACTATTAAGCTTCTTTTTTGAAAATTCATCAACGTCAATTTTAAATAGTGCGGTTATAGAAGCGGGACGTGATTGGTATGATACAAAAGTAGAAGCAGTTCGTAAAGCAAGTGACTTTGTGCGTAATGTATTGCCTGTTCCTATATACCCAAGAAAAGGTGTAGGAATGGCTTCTGCTACGGGTAATGATTATCCAGAGATTGTAGTAAGAAGTACAGCAATTATTGCTTGTGCAGATTTAGTTCGCCCATTCGATAAAGATAAAGGCGATGAGATAATGGCGATGGCTATGAACCCAGAAGGTACAGGCTATCTTGATATGATTCGCAAAGGTGAAATTGCTTTATCACAAGATGAAGGTTTGGCTAAAAACTCTGGTATAGTTAGAGAAGTGTCAATCAATGGAAGTACAACGGGATCAATCATTGATGTACGTGGCAGACCAACAGCCGTATGGGATGTCATAAAAATAATTATTAGTACAGCCGGTACATTTACAAGTGGCTCTGCTTCTGGTGTTAAATATGATACCTTTATTTCAGATGACACAAGCTTAAAAATAGACAAGTCAAGTGATGCAGAAGTAATTGATGGCAACTTTCAAGATGTAGGACACGGGATGCAAGTAAGATTTTCACCGGGTGTTTATACAATAAACGATGAATGGGAACTAGAAGTATCTGGTGAGTTAGATTCACGAACTTTAGCAGTTAAACACGCAACAGCGGAAAGAATTTAATGGCAATCTACTTAAAGTCAGTTGATTGGAATGATAATCACAATGTTTGGCAGTCAGAACAAAACGTATTTTCTTATGGTGTAACGGGTGATGGTTATGAAAATATTGTATGGGAAAGAATTATCGATCCTTTACATAGCATTATTGCAGATGAATTTAAAATACCGGTTTACTTTGACGAGCATAAGGGGAATCAATCATTTGTAATTGTTCCAACTGAAGATAGTCTTGTTAGCTTATTAGCCGGAAATGCCGGACAAGAACGTGAACATACTGTTGAAATCACATATCAATTAAAATCTGGCGGTAAATATGGAGAAAGTAATTTTAAAAAAGTGTCAAATGTTTCAGAGCATTTAAAAAGAATTTTACAAAACAATGCGACAAAATACGATGCGTGGTTTAATGGGCAATGCACGTCTGTTGAATATGGAAGGGATGAGGACGATTCTTCAATATTAACTTCAGCAATTACTTTTGAAGCAAACACACTAGAGGTTTTTGTATGATATACAAAGCAAAACAATCTTATAAAAAATTAAAAGACAGCGAAAACTATAATCATTATAATTCGCCTGTAAAACATAATAAATTATTAAATAATGAAGAAATTAATATAACTGATCTGCCTAAAGAGTTAGAAAAACACTTGATTAAGGTGGAGCAAAAGAAAAAAGGAGATAAGTAATGGCTGAAACTAATTTTCAAGCCTTATCCAATGTTTCACTATTGTTTGCACAAGATGGTAGCACAACAGCTTTAGGAACAGCACACGATGCAAGTGATACTTGGGTAGCATTGCCTGTTATATCCTTTTCTATGCCTCACGATTCTGCGGCTTTAGAAGTAGGTCCACAGCGAAGCGGAACACACGTACAACTAGAGAATCAAGGAAAACATCGTAGAGATTTAAACACTTTCACTTTTGACGTATCATTTAAAGGAACACCAAGTGCGATTCTTGCTGTATGTCAATGGGCGTTTGGTGATGGTGCAAGTTCTGCGGATTTTGCTGCAACTGTTGGTATAGGAAATGGAACAAGCAATAGTTCAATAATGAAACACGGGGTTGCATCTGCAAATCACTCAACAGTAGTGTTTCAAAACGCCGGTTCTGATGCAACTAATAATGACCTAACTGTAAAAGGTTGTATTGTTCAATCGTTTACTTTAAGAGAAGCAGTTGGTTCAGATGCGGGACAATTAATTTGCGATGCTACTTTTTGGACAGCATACGCACCCTATGAAGAAGCAAATTCAATAAGTGCTGATTCAACTGATACAGCAGCACCAAAGTCAATCTTTTCAAAAAGTACAACTACCTTTAATTCTGAAGCTCTTGTTTTAGACTCTTGGCAGATGACTTGCTCACGTTCACTTGAAAGAATATCTTCACAAGACTATTCAAGTTATTTGCCGTTTGGATACACGCAAACTTCTCCGTGGGAAGTTACAGGGACACTTTCTGCGAAACGTGACGATTCAATTTATGATGCGTTAAGTGTAATTCGTGGATCAGATACAGGAGTAAATATTTCAATTGATGAATCAAGCGGTTTTACTTTAGATATTCCGGATGCTATGGTTGATGCTTCAACTGTTGATGCCGGTGGATCACATATGTTTCAGACTATTCCGTTTCGAGCTTTTGCAGCTACGCCAACGGCAAATGTCTGGACATTAGCAATTTCATAATAAATCGGGAGGCAAAATGATTATTAAGATAAACAAAAAAGAGTGGGACGTAAATGATTGCACGTATGCACAAAGACGTGAGTTGCATAAGTTAAATGCAAAAGTCTGGTGGGATGGCAAGATGGACGTAGAATCATATTACGAAGTTTTGGAAAAGGTTGGTGATATTGCGGGAGTTGGTGAAAATGACTTTAAAGATATGGGAATGGCAAAAGTCGATGAAGTCTTACAAGCAATATTTTTAGAATACTTAGGTATTGAACCGGCAAAAAAAGATTCCGGGGGTTAAGCCTAGCGGTTTGGTGTTGGCACTTTGGGACACCAGAACCACGTGATATATATAGAAGCCTCCCCTATACTGTGGCGAAGCTCCCGGTTACTTACAAACACGAGCCTGTGAGAGTGCAAACGATTGAAGATATTTGGGACATAATAGATGAAGTATGTAAAACGAGTAAAGAATATACCGATGGTCAAACACTCTTTTATTCTGTTCCCTTCTTTGCAGATTGTAGTTTGTTAGTTGAAAAGTGGATGCTAGATATGATTAATGAATATAATTATACCACTAGGTTCAACATTTCTCTTGGCGAACTTGATAACATCTCTGCTCACCGACTTGATTGTTTCTCAATCATAGATAAAGAAATTAACGCTTGTATGCAAGAAAAGGCAAAGAAAGATAATGGCTGATAAGAAATTAAATATTAAAGTTCGTGCCGATGGAGCAAGACGAGCAAAGAAAGATATTAAAGGTGTTGAGACAGGAATAACATCTTTAGGTAAAGCCGCTGCAAAATCTGCTGCTGCTTTTGTTGGTGCTGCCGGATTAATTACAGGCTTAAAAACTCTTGTAAGATTAACAGCAGAACAAGAGATTGCTGAAAAGAAGCTTGAAACAGCTTTAGGTAAAACTTCAAAAGCTTTGCTTGATCAAGCCTCTGCATTACAAAAAGTTGCGGGTATTGGCGATGAAGTTATAATTGTTCAACAAGCTTTTCTTGCAAGTTTAAAATTTACAGAAGAACAAATAAAAGAAATTATTACAGTTGCTATTGATTTGTCAGCAGCAACAGGAATTGAACTTGAATCTGCGGTAAGAAATACAGCTAAGACTTTTTCTGGTCTTGCCGGTGAATTGGGTGAATTAATTCCACAACTTCGTACTTTAACTACCGAAGAAATGAAAGCCGGTGAAGCTGTCAAGTTAATGGCTGATTTATTTGGTGGACAAGCTTTAAAGCAATCCGATACCTTAACAAGAAGCCTTGCAAATCTTCAAAACGCAACAAGCGATGCGGGTGAAGCTTTTGGTAAACTATTAGCACCAAATGTTAAAAAAACTGCTGATAATTTAACACTACTTGCTGAAGCTGTACAAAAAGAAGGAGTTCAAGAATTTTTTGCTCTTTTAAATAAATCAATAGTTGAAGCAACACCTTCACTTAATATTTTTAATAAAGGTATGGACCTTATAAATAAAGCATTAGGACGTAGAAATGAAATTGCAAAGGAAGCAAAAGAAATTGGTGTTGGTGAAGAACTTCTTACTACGGAACAAGCAATACAACTTGGTGTTATAACTAAAGACTTAGAAGCAGAAACTTTACAAATACGCAAACAAAGTTTCGTGCAATTAGAATTACAAGAGGTAACTTATAAAGAAATAAATACTTCAAGTCAAAAAGCTGCTGAATTTGCAGCAACAACGGCTTCTTCGTTAATGACTTCAGCGTTAATGGGTGACAATATAAGTGACTCATTAAAACGTGCAGTAATTCAATTAGGTCTTATGGTTGCACAAGCTAAGATATATAGTGCAATAATGTCTGCGGGTAGCGTTTTTACCGGCGGCGGTTTACTTGGTTCTGCTGTAAACTTTCTTTTTGGTGCTTCACCAACGCAAACCGCTCCAAGTGCATCGAGTGCTTCAAACGCAAAGATTACAATAAATCAAAGTTTTGGCGGTATGGGTGTTATTGATCATAACTTTGCAGCAAACAGTATTATACCGGCTATAAATAAAGCGATTAGCACGGGACAGGCGAGGATAAATTAATTGTTATCATTCGATACAGCTTTAACGAGTGCATTAGCCAATGCAAATACAACTTCGTTTTGGGTACTAAAATTATATTATAATGATGAATCTGCTTTTATTGGTGTAAGCGATAGACATAGACAAGACGGCACGGATATATATTATGGTATTGTGGCAAATTGGGGGGTGTATCGACAGTCGTTAGATTTTTTTAATTTTACTACAACAATTGGCAATATGGGTGTTACGCTTATAAATAGCGAAAACTCAATTAAAGGTGGTAGGTTTTCCGATCTACTTGCTAGTAATAACTTTGTTAATCGTAAGTGGGAATTATTTCTTAATGCTAATAATACATCAACTTTAGATACGGCTGCAAGAATGATTGCTTCTGGTGTTATCTCTGGTGATATAAATTATGACTCTAATAATGTCACATTAACTTTATTTGACAACACTTCTAAATACCATAAAAGAGTTCCAACCAATACAGTCGTTGCATCAACTTATACAAACGCACCCGCTAACAATATTGGTAAACCAATTCCAATGGCATATGGAGATTCTCACGAAAAAGGTGATATTGGTACAATTCCAACTTCACACTTTGATCGCTTTTACAACTTTTATAAAGGAGCATTTCCGGCTATAATTACAGATAAATGGGACGTACAAGAAGAAGGTTCTGAAGCATTAGCAGACAGTCAAGCCATTCATACTTTAGATAATGAAAATATTTATATATATAAAAATGGTTATTATCCTACATTAACCGGAACAATAGACGTTGGCGGTAATCCAGAAATTGAATACAGAGGAAGTGCGGCTTCGGTATTTGTGCCTTTAAGCTTGTCAAATATTGCTTCCGAGAGTACAACGGGAAGTGCAGCAGTTGCAGACGAAGAAAATACAAGCGATGGATCATTTTCTACTTTAGCAACTTGGACAGCAAATGGTGCAACGACTAATAATTCAGTTGCAACAATGACCTTTGCTTTACCACAAATAAATAAATTGGGAAATTATAGTGCAGTAAATACTTTAGTTCGTTTTGGAACAGTTACAGATATTGGCGGTGAAGATAACGATGTTTTTCGATTTACTACTAATTCAACAAATGTTGATATTGATTCAATGTCAAGTAATTCAGAAGTCAAAACAAACATTGGTTCTTTGTATTCTGGTAAAACAACAACTTGGGACTTTGAAGGATCATTGCAATATAGTTTAAGGTCTGGAACTGCAAATGAATCTGCACAAGTAGTAGAATCTGGAATTGTTGTTGATTTTACACTTGAAGATATTGATCCACACGACATACAAGAATTATATGAAGGTGGTCCAATAAAAATGACAGTCCAAGAGGGATCAATGTCACCAGAACAAACTTTACAAATTGGTTACGATTATAATGTTTACTCAAGAACAGTTACCGGCTTTACACCTTCTAAAATAGATTATGTTTATTATTCTGGAAAAGGTCGCAAGTATGGTTCTTATATTGATGCAGATTCTAGGAATCAAGGGTACAACGAAAACGATTTAATTGAAAATCCTGTTTTTATAATTGAAGATATTATTCGTGATGAATTAAGTCTTGGTTCTACAAATATTGATTATGCGACTTTTGATACGGCGGGAAACACAACTAATGGATATTTGGGTGACATATTTGAAGATGCAGTTGGTGATGTAAAGTTTGCATTTGCACAATATAAATTTATTAATTCAAAAGATATTTTTGAACGTCTTGGGCGACTTTGTTTTTCTTATGTTTTTATTAGCGGTGATGGAAAATTTAAAATTAAAACATTGAGAGCAACAAACGATTATTCTTCATCAGATCAGACTATTGATTTTAATGACATAAATTTGACAAATATAAATAAAACATCACTTGGTAATGTAAAAAACTCTATTTTAGTTAAATATAGTCACGATTACGGAGCAAATCAAAATAAATCTGAAGCAACTGCAACTGATTCAACATCACAAGGGACAACTGTTAATGGATTTAATCAAACAATGAAACTTGAGATTGAAGCAAATGAAATTCTTGATTCAACAACCGCAACTAAATTAGCTGAAGCGTTATTAGCATTAATGAAAGATAGGAAAAATACAATTCAATTTTCTTGCCTTCGTCCAAAATATAACCATCTTGAAATTGGGGATATAATAGATTTTAGTAATTGGTCATCAACATTAAAGATATATGGTGCTGCAATGACCGGTTATTTTATAGTGTCAGACATTACAAAAACAGTAAACGGCTGTTCAATCAAAGCAATAAAGGTATCATAAGATGGCAAATATGAACATAGGGACACCACGTTTCTATCCAGACGAAGTAAGTTATTTACTGT
>Ga0208029_1001336_pt1 | contig 11144 bp, 8 predicted proteins | sample MalvireepMed_s12_FD_184242 | JGI IMG/M metagenome (GOLD analysis project Ga0208029, IMG submission 184242) | Marine viral communities from the Global Malaspina Expedition - Malaspina viral metaG DeepMed_s12 (SPAdes) (version 2) | ecosystem: Environmental > Aquatic > Marine > Oceanic | place... | reverse complement strand
CTGCAATCCAGGATTTTCGAAAGTTCTGGCTTTTGGTTATCATAGACCTGGAACTGTCATACCCAAGTGCAGGATCATATTGCGTATGGGGCTGGGCCAGTTCATCGTTAAATCGGATATCAGTATATCCAAAACTGCTGCTCAATAGTAAATCAGGCAGGAATTGATAGGATATTTTCAAATTGGTAATGAGGTTATAAGTGTCCGATAAATAGGTGTTTTCAAATTGACTTAGCGGATTGGTCCAGGTGGAGTTTTCCCAGTTTAAATTTCCCTCTTCAGTGTATAACTGCGGAGCATTAGGAGCCAACCGGAGAATGTTGCCCAGCAGACTGGTGCCAGGCAGACTATTACGTTGATAACTAAAGCTATTACTGAGATCTAAGCTGAACTTACCATCTAAACCTGTGTGACCTACCTGTGATTGAATGCCTAGTTTTTGATATGCAAAATCTCCCGGATATACAGTAGTTTCTCGATGGTAATTTCCTCCCAGTCTAAACCGAGTTTGTTCTGAACCTCCGGAAACAGAAGCATCTACATCGGTGTAAGTAGCACTTCCCCCTATAAATACCTTTTGCCAATCGGTATACCGGTTTTCATCCCAAGTACCGTTTATATCATAGGCATTGGCAGGATAATCGACAATGCCATCATTGGCAAAAGCCTCTTGGCGTACTTCGAGATACTGTTGGGTATTGAGCAAATCAAGATGGCTGGTCACCTGTGCAACCCCATATCGATAACTTACCTGAAAGCGGGTGTCTCCTGCACTTCCTTTTTTGGTAGTAATGAGAACCACCCCATTAGCGCCTCGTGACCCGTATATAGCAGTCGCATCAGCATCTTTAAGCACCACAATGCTGGCTATACTGGCCGGGTCAATCGTATTTAAAGGACTAATACCCCCCACAATCGCAGGGTTTGTTGAGGCATCTCCAATGCTTTCAGAGGAGTAGGGCACTCCATCAATAATATACAAGGGATGGTTTCCATCATCCCGCAAACTGTTTTGCCCGCGTATTTGAATCTGAAAGCTACTTCCGGGCACTCCTGTATTTTGGGTAATAAACACCCCCGGCATCCTACCTTGCAAAGCGGCTAGGGGATTGGTCACCGGTTGGCGCTCGATTTCTGCTGCGGTCACCCGGGCGATACTGCCCGTTTGTTCCCGGCGGGTGGTGTTGTAATATCCGGCGTTGATGGTCACCTCGCCCAGATCGGTGATGTCCTGTTGTAGGGTGATGGTAAATGTGGTTTGATTCCCTACCGGTAGGCGTAGCGTTTTAAACCCCAGATAGCTGATACTTAAAGTATCGCCAGGTTGTGCTTGAATGCTAAAGGCCCCGTCCAGATCGGTTTGTGTACCCGTGTTGCTGTGCAACAGGCGGATGCTTACACCCGGAATTGGGTTTTCTTGTGCATCGGTAACGGTACCGGATACTGTTTGTTGGGGCGTGGCCCAAAGTAGATTTCCTGTTGCCCAAAATAGGCAAACAAGTATCCACGCGGCCCCCGTAAGGCGCGTAGTCAAAATTTTCATAACTTCGTCGTGTTAAAATGAAACAATAGTTTTATTTAAGCTCACGCCTTCCCCCGCTGATTCCACTCTGAGGGGAAGGTCTGGAGCTTAGAAGACTTACTAAAAGTTATTCAGCAATGGCTTGTCAGTCTGAGCTTGTCGAAGACCATCTGGTTATCAATTAGCTTAAACCTCTATTAACCCATCTTGACAGCTGAAATTCACTTTTTAACGCATCTCTTTTCTCTTCTTGACAGACCTTGCGGTCTGCAGCTCTTTTTTATTATGGCTAATTCAAGCGCTTTATAGGAATGTTCCAAAATTTGGTTTTAAGTCTTCTTTTTCTTCAGTATAGCAAGAAGTACCCGTTAAAAATTTTCGAAGCCTTGGAGAAAATTTAGGGAACTTGTTGCGGTTTTGCCCCTAAGGGCAAAAATACCTTAGAAAAAGTGTCCTTTCTTTTGGTTCGTTTTCTTTGGACAATCAAAGAAAATGAACAGAACATCCTATAAAAACTACTGCTAATGCACCTGTGCTAATACAAAAACTGTAAAAGCCCGTGCTGCATGCACTGCACGCAACCCCAACCCAACTACCAAGTATTCTTAGGGAATGACCGGTAACCCACGGGTGCTTTAGCAGGATGGTGTGCTCCCGTTCGCACGTTTGTCATATGCTCTTTGTTTTTAAATTATTAATACATTTTTACTTTATAAATTTTAAAATCTAAATTCTTAGCTCTCATAGCCAAAGGGTTAAACCATTGTCTTCCCTCGGTTCAGAATAGCCGCAGGAAGCTCTGTGATTCAGGAGTTATCAAACTGACTGATTTGAGAAATCTCGTTCTTAGCGATATAGTAGCTTTAAGATCAATATATACTGTTCTTTAGCCCTCTTTTTCTTCAGTATAGCAAGAAGATCCCGTTAAAAATTTTCGAAGCCTTGGAGAAAATTTAGGGTACTTCTTGTGGTTTTCGCCCTGAGGCGAAAAATACCTAAGAAAAAGTGTCCTTTCTTTTGTTACTTTTCTTTGGACGAGCAAAGAAAAGTAAAGAACATCCAATAGAACCTCTAAGCATTCAAACCCAAAGGGTTTACTCTACTCTTAAATCCTTTTAAAGAAATATGCTCGATCAAGAAAAGGAAAGCCTTATATATACCATAGGCAAAAATCACATTAAAAAATGAAACACTACAACCCGCCAGGGCTGGTAACCATTATGGTTTTATTGAAGTTTAGGGGGAATAGGGAATGCGAAGCTTTATAAAAAGAAGAAAACGACTTTGAAAATGTAAGTTGAAGAAAACGAAACCCCTAAATACAAAAAAGGGCGTGAGAGTTCAACTTATCGACTTGGGGTACTGGTATACCTGACAACGATAAGCAACTCACGCCCGGGTCGTGAGCACTTTGCTTATCCTCTCGTTGTCTAAAAATTACCAGTTTTCAAGTCGAGATTCAAAGCGAATGCTTCTAGTATTTTACTTAAAGAAGTTTCGCAAATATATAATTATGAGGTAAATATAATAAACATTTTAATAAGTTGGGTTATATCCCAACAATATTCTTTATGATTTCAGAGAAATTGCTTTAAAATGAGCAATTGTGAATATTAAGAGTGATTTTCTTAAGGAAATAGGCAGAAAAATTATTCTCATTAGAGAAGAAAAGGGACAAAAGCAATCAGATATTAGTTATAAAACTGGGCTGGAGACTTCGGAGATAAGTAAATACGAACAGGGGAAAATAAATATGACCTTTAAGACTTTTCTAAAATTTGCTCAAGCATTAGAGGTTCATCCTAAAGATTTACTTGAGTTTGAATTTGATATAAAAAAATATGAAAGTGAAGTGTAGTTTTAAACTATTAAAATTTCATTTTATTTCTAGCATCTTTCAAATTGATACTCTAACATGGCCTTTGCCTGGGCTTTGCTTAGAGGATTCTATCCTGTTGACCCGTCCTAAATTAGCTATACAGTTTAATAAATCCTTAATTACCTACCTTACGCAAAGAGCTTGTAGTTTTCTGTGTACTGATATATATTGAAAAGAATAACACGATTCCATCTATTGATAAACCGGAACAATAGTTCCTGTTATCCCGATACTTATAAAGGGATAATAGGTATATTTATCCTGATATAACGAGTTGCCTACAATACTGAAAAACGAACTATAAAGAATGATTGTACCTGTCGAAAATATTGTTGAAACTGTTGATTTAACAGCTGATGATGTTTTATTACCAATGATGGAATGTATAGTAAATTCTGTTATTAGCTTACAACAATCGGACAAGCCAAATGATGAAAAAATTATTCAAGTAAAAATCATTCGAGGTAGTTCACCCAAGCAAGCAAACTTCGACAATATAAGAACTATTGATAGCATTGTCATTACTGATAATGGAATTGGATTCAACGAGAAAAATTACAAATCATTTGAAACACCTTTCTCAAAAATAAATAAAGAATTCGGATGTAAAGGCATTGGTAGATTTACAGTTTTAGCCGCATTTGAAAATTTAAAAGCAAGAAGTAACTATTTTGAAAATGGAGATTGGCATTATAGAGAATTTGAATTTAACCCAAATGACGAACTCAAACCAATAAAATTTGAGATTTCTGACAAACCAGAATCAAAAACAACTGTTGAATTAAGTAATTGCTTTAATGAAATTATTAAAGAAAAATCTGCCTTATCATTAATTCAGATTTCAGAAAAAATTATGGAACATTGTTTAATTTATTACCTCAATGATTCCTTACCAAGTATTGTCGTTTATGATGAAGAAGGCAAAGAAGCAGAATATATAAATGACCTTTTTGCAAGAGTATCAAAAGAAAAAGAAAGAACATTTACTGTAAAAAATCATCCTTTTAAAATTTACATTACTAAAACACCAAAAGAAGGAAACAGAAAGAACAATTACGTTTATTATTGTGCAAATTCACGAGTAGTTGGTAATCCAAAAAACATTAAGAATTTCAATAGCCTATTCAATTATCCTATTTCTAAAAACGGAAATTTATATTTTTTAGATGTTTATGTAGTGTCGGAATTTTTAAATCAAAAAGCATTTAGCACTAGAAACGGATTTAATATTCCAAAAGAAAACGAAAATCTACTTTTTAACAATTCAGAACAGGTTACATTTCAAGATATTGAAGAAAAACTAACAGATGTTTTAGAAGATGAATATGACCAATTTGTAAAAGACTCTAAAATTAAAAGTCAAAAGCAAATAGAAAACTACATAATTAATAATGCGCCTAGATACAGGAGTTTTTTAAAAAATCCTGCAATTTTAGATTCTATTCCACCAAATCTTTCGGAAGATAAACTAGAGGAACATCTATATAAGATTTCATATTCGGCACGTAAAAAGGTTGAAAATCATATTGAAAAATTCATTTCGGAAAAACATATTAGTGAAGAATCAATTGAGGAAATAAAAGATGACATAAGAGAAAAAACTGCATACGACATTGACAGTTTAGCGGATTATATGACAAGACGTAAAGCAATAATCCAATTGTTTGAGAAATTTTTAGATGCTGATGAAGAAGGTAGATATAAATTAGAGGAAGATGTTCACAATATAATTTTCCCTATGGGTTTAACTAAAGACCAAATCTCATACGAGAACCATAATCTATGGTTATTGGACGAAAGGTTTATTAATTATAAGTTTATCGCTTCAGATAAATCTATAACATCATTTTCACAAAAGAAAAGTAGTAAAGAACCTGATTTACTTTTAACAGATAACCCTGAAATGTTTGACAATCCAATTAGTTTTGGAAATAGAAGTGCAGGAGAAGTCAATTCAATGGTGATTTTTGAGTTTAAGCGTCCAGGAGAAATTGCTCATCAGAAAAACAAAGGAGATTATAGATGGCAATTCTCTGATTTAGTGGAACCCTATTTTGATGAATTTCTTTACAAGCAAGACAAAAAAAATTATAAAGGAAATCACGTTATAATAACGGAAAATACCCCAAAATTCGGATTCATAGTTTTAGACGTAATTCCGCCACTTTTAGCGAAATTCAACGAAGGAAAAGGATGGAAGAAAACGCCATTTGGTACTTATTACAAAATTCAGTCTGAATTGAATATGCATATTGAAGTTATGACATTTAGAAAATTATTAGATATAGCCCAAAATAGACATAGTGCATTTTTCGACAAACTTTTCGCGTAGAAAGAAAAGTACTGAAGGCAACAATGGGTATAAAACATAGGGCGGACAGTGGTTTCCGCAAGTTTCGGGTTCTTAGTTAGCTTGGTTTCGGGCGGACAGTTAAGTGCTTCGAAATGCCCTACGTTTCATACCCGAGCCGTTGTGCGCAAGCTGAAAAAAACCGAATATGGGAGATAATTTACCATCAAAAACAAATGCCGAAGTTCTAATTCCTTTAGACAAAATCGATTACTTACAAAAGGAATTGACCAATGTTCGAGATGAATTTGCTGATAACAAGTACATCATTGAAGCAAGAAAAGTTCTTGCCGCTGGCGGACTTCGAAGTACAATTGGTAGTTATTGGAATGCTGTTGTAGATGATTTAAGAAGAAAAGTAATTCATAGAAGTGTTGATTTATTCAACAAAGAAGTTTCACCCAAAAAGACAATAAAAACTTACGAAGATTTTCAAAACTACTTAACAGATTTTGAATTGATAGATGGTGCTTATCAAATAGGAGCTATTGGCTGGGAAGCAAAAAAACTTCTTCATCAGGCAAGAGAAACAAGGAATATTTTTGATGGTCATCCAGACAGTTCAGACCCAACATTATTTAAGGTATTTGATATGATTTCCGATTGTAATCGTTATGTTCTATCACAACCTTATCCAATTCCAATCATAGATGTAAATGAATACATCTTGACTATGGATAGTGATGATTTTAGTAAAAGTGATATTGCTGTGGAGCAAGCATTTTCAGATTTACCAGATATATATAAGAAAGAGACAGCAAACAGACTTTTTACTCTATATACTGGAGATAGTGCTTCAACAAGACTTAAAAGTAATATTGAATTTAGTTATCCTGTTTTATGGAAAGTTATTTCCAAAGAGATAAGACAGGAAATTGGAAAAAGATTTGACAAATTAATGGTTGCTGGGAATTCAACAGTAATAGAAAAAGCCAGTGATATTTTTTCACTTATTGATGGTTTCCGATATGTTTCTTTAGCAAGCAGACGTATAATTTATGAACCACTAGTAACAGAACTTGAGGATAGCTTAGATAAATGGTCTGAAGAGGGAGTTGTTGTAAAAAAATTACAAAGGTTAGGTTCAAACATTCCAGAAGACATAATTGACAGATATGTTTGCGCACTGACTAAAACTTATGTTGGTTATAAAGGTGGTAGTCATTATTATTCAAGAACTGAATTTTACTCAAATTCTGCTGCACCAAGAATTTCAGAAATGTTTGAGGATTTTGACAATAATTCTGCTGAATCTTTTGTAAAAGCAATCAAAACTGACGCAAAACTAAAACAAAGAATAACTTATAAAAATCAACTGAATAGATTAAGAAGTTTAGCAAATATTCTTCTAAACAAACCTGAAATCAGAGATGATACGAAAGAGTTTTTAGAATTGCTTGTTGATGACGAAAAGACTAAAGATTTCTTTTATAATTTGAACAAATAAAAGCCAGCGCACAACAATGATAACCGTTGCACAAGACTGTAAAACGCAATATTATGAACATAAATAAGCCGCTCTAAGCGGTTTTTCTTTTTTTGATTAACTTGGTTTTAGACCAAATTCAGAACTCTTAAAACCGATGTATCGATGTTTGTTAGTCTGTTTTTCAGCAAAAAAAAGGAAGCGAGCATTCCTGCTCCGCTTTTCACTCGTTTTTGGGTGAACTTAAGGTATTCCTGCCTGCCGCAGGCAGGTTTTGAGGTTGTAGGCAATGGCGGAGAGCTGTTATTACTTTAGGGTATTTAATTTTAAAAGTTGTTCAGGCTTAAGGTATCAGATAAAAACAGAACAAAACACAGCTTCTTGCCCATTTTAAAGCTATTATAGAGCTTAGAAAGCCTCAAACCTCAAGTAATAACCTCACAACTTAAAATACCTCTTATGATATTTATGTTGGATATCGCAGCCACTTCTACTACTTTTAAAAACATAAACAGGTAGTTTTGAGACCGACTGACATTACCCAACATTTGACCAAAAAAAATGATAAACTTAAATAGTGATGATTTTAAAATTAATCATTGGGGAATATTATACTACTATGATGATGACCTTGACAATCTGCTAATAGCGGAAAAGAAACTTATATCAAATTCCGAAAAATATAGTAAAACATTGATTGCAGAGTTTCGAGCTAAAGTTGCAAATGATGCTGAATTACAAGCTAAGCCTAAAAATTATGAGGAAGGCTCAAGACAAGCACAATACTATGGGCATTATTACGGTGATACTGAAAAGATAAATAATCAAATACTACAGAATTATAGAAAAGCGTCATTGCTTTCTATTTTTTCAATTTTGGAAGGACAGTTAAAGCTTATTTCAAAATTAGTTGAAGATGAATTTGATTTCAGGGTAAAAACAAAACATATTACGGGAGGTGATTATATTCATAAATATTGGTTATATCTGACAAAGGTTTTCGAATTAAATCCAGCGAATGTTCAAGACGAATATAATCTGATAAGACAGCACAAATACGTTCGGAATAAAATTGCTCACAGCAATTCCGAAATTGATAAAAATAAATTACAATTTGTTGAACAGACAAATGGACTATCAATAAGAAAATTCGGAAATGATAATATTCTTGAAATAAATAATGATGAGTATGTGACTGAAATTTTGAATTTAATTAAAACTTTTTTCAATAAGCTAATTAAAGATGTTGATAGAAGATATGGCGAAATAAAAAACGTTGGGTAATAACTAGCGTTCGTGCGGTCGGTACAGCCGGTCCCGTTGCATAACGGGAACCCTAACGCTCCGGCAGAGTTGCAGCGTTTGAGTTAACGCTGATAGTTAAAAATATATTTAGCCTATGGGCTATACCTCTTGACAAAGCCTTATAAATACTTTATGTTTACTAAGGTAAGGTAAAGATGTCTTTCGCCAAACCAGCACATAATAGGATAGGGGAAAGGCTCTTTTACAGTTGGCAGGTTAATTCTTTAAGAGAAGCCTAGTCAATTACCTTTTCCGAGCATTTCGTGCTGCAAGTATTCCATTTTAAATATTCCAGAACCACTTTCACCCAAGGTTCATCCGCAGTTCACCCGAGGTTCACCCACGGTTCACCCGGGGATAGCGCATAGCAAAGGCAGGGTAACGGTATACTAACACTATGGGAACGACAGGGTAGCGGTTCGCAAGCACTAGTTATGGATGCAGTTCAACCTTTTCAAGAAACACAATTCCTAAAATTCCCAATATAATAAGCTGCTTTAAATGGCTGTACTTGCAGGAACTTGCACGGTCTCGCATACTGCAGCATCCCTTTACATACTATAGACTACTCCGGCATGGAGATTCGGTTTTTAGAGGGTTTGCTTCGAGTCTTGTTCGGGGATCCTTCGAGAGCGCTTCGGTAAAAGGGGGTGTTTCTCGAACAACATCCGAAGAAAACTGGAAGTACACTCGAACAAAAGGGTGTTTTAAGGGGATTTATCCCCTTTTTTTAGTTTAAATCAGGGATTACAGGATTCAGTAAACTTTTTTTAAGACAAAGTTCTATTTTTATAAATGCAACGCTAAAGGTTTGATATCCTGTAGATTTTGAGGGGATATCTGTACTTTTTATGTTGATATAATCAGTTAGCATTTATTATGAAAAACAACTACAAACAATGAAATTCTGTTACATAGATGAAAGCGGAACAGGAGATGAACCATTTGCTGTAATGGTAGGAGTAATTGCTGACTCTTATCGAATGCGTTTGACCAAAGAACATTGGTCTAAACTTATAAATGATATCGAAAAGATTATCGGAAAAGAAATTGCAGAAATTCACACTAGAGATTTTTATGCAGGTAATGGTGCTTTTAGAGGAATGGACGGTAATCAAAGAAAAGAAATCATAGAATTAATTTTTAATTGGCTTCAAGAACGAAAACACCCGATTGTATTTGTAGGAGTTGATAAGGAAAAGTTTCACAATGAATTTAAAGAAGACAAAAGAGCAGTTGATATTTCTACTCTTTGGAGATTTATGGCAACGCATTTAGCATTATCAATGCAAAAAGAATATCAAAAACAGAAGAAAAACAAAGGGAATTTCTTAATGATTTTTGATAACGAGGAAAGAGAAGAAAAGAGATTTACGGACTTACTACTTAATTCACCAGATTGGACGGATAGTTATTACAACAGGAATGAAAAAAAACAAGAAAAATTTAACCAATTAATAGATGTACCACATTTTGTTGATAGTAGAGATGTTGGACTTATTCAATTAGCAGATTTTATTTGTTATTTCCTACGACGGCATATGGAACTTTGCCAAGGTTCTCAAAACGAAAAATATGATGGAGAAGCAGAAATTATTGCAAATTGGTTTGAACTGATTAACAAATCATCATTATCAAAAAGTGCTACTTATCCTAAGAAAGGAAGATGTGAATGCACCGAATTATTCTATCAATACGCACCAGAATGTATAAAATAACAATCGCTAATCGAGTAGGCGGCCGTGAGCATATGCCCACGGTACCCCGCTCCCGCCAGTCTGTGACTGGTGACTGAAAAAAATATGTCCGATTTATTGAATTAAATTTTGTTACTGATATAAAATTAGAATAGATGATTCTCAAATACTACGAAAAAAGAGCTACGGAGGCCGGAGTTAAAATATCTCCACTTGGGCAAATGAAGGTGCTAGGTATAAGGCATACAGATTACGACCCGTTTCCCCAAGGAGGGACTTACTTGTTTACAGTTAATTGCGTTCCAAATGATTTACCTGATTATATAGAGCTTTTATCTCGATAAAATAGTATTTAAAATTCATAACTGAATATTCCGGTTTTAAGGACCTCTAAAGTCGCCAGTTTGTGGCGGTGGGCTAACAATTAGTGTTTGATTTATTAAAAAAAAAATCATTTCAATCCTATTGTCTGGTACAAAAACCGAGACGAGTAATGTTTATTGTCTTTTATAGAGTTTAAATTTTGAAGATTACACTTTTTTAGATTTTCAATTTGGATCTATCAAATTTATTTATTTGTGATCTCAAAATTATATATAAAAAAAGTTTAAATGATAGAATGTTTCAATAAAGAGTGTAAGTCAAAAAGTATTAAAATAATAAGAGATTTTGAATTTTTTGATGTCTTCGAATGTCAAAAATGTAAATACTGGACTTACAAAAGAGCAGAAATTTGTTGTAGACGTGTAAGCTTCCCCCGGTTAGAACTGCTTAATTTTCCAAAACTGGTTTAAAATTATTGTTATTCATTCTCTTGGGGCTAGCCCCAAGAGAATGAAGTTTTGCGTATTGCACTGGTGCTATTTTGCCCAGTGAGTCATGGGGACGATACTTATTGTAATCTTCCATCCATATTTGAGTTTGCTCCCTTACCTGATCAATGTTTTCAAAGATATACTTATCTA
>Ga0208029_1001332_pt1 | contig 11189 bp, 30 predicted proteins | sample MalvireepMed_s12_FD_184242 | JGI IMG/M metagenome (GOLD analysis project Ga0208029, IMG submission 184242) | Marine viral communities from the Global Malaspina Expedition - Malaspina viral metaG DeepMed_s12 (SPAdes) (version 2) | ecosystem: Environmental > Aquatic > Marine > Oceanic | place... | reverse complement strand
TTTCAAGCTACAGTAAATGCAGCACAAACTTTATCAACTGGAACAGCTACTAAAATGGAATTTAATACAGAAAATTTTGATAGTGATGGAAAATACGATCCTTCAACAAATTATCGTTTTACCCCAACAATAGCGGGTAAGTATTTAATTCATGCAAGAATTGGTTATGCAGATGAAGCTGTTGAAGATAAATCACAAGAAACTCGTATTTTTAAAAATGGTAGTCTACTTTTTCAAGCCAATAGAAGAACAGCAGCGTCAACAGGAAGAGACGCTACTGTTGCTTGTGTAGCAATAGTAGATTTAGACGCAGATGATTATGTAGAGGTTTATGGTTATCACAACTCAGGATCAAATGCCGATACACTGAATTCGACTACATCATGCATATTTGAAGGATACAAATTAATAGGAATTTAATATGGCAAGTTTATATACAAAAGTTAAAAAATATTTAGAAGTAAACAGTAAAACTGAATCTGAATTTGATACTAATATTATACTTCAAAACGATAGTTCTGGAGATTATATTCATACTTGGAATGTTTCAGGAGTGGCTAAACCTACTGATGAGCAACTAGCAACTTATGAAAGTTCTGCACAAACAGAAGAAAATAATAACGCTATAAGAGCAACTAGAAAGTCTGCTTATGGAGATATTGGAGATCAGCTAGACGAAATTTATAAAGATATAGATGCTTGGAAAGCAAGAATACAATCAATTAAAGACGCAAATCCAAAGGAGTAATAAATGGCAATAACAAAATTAAATGTAGCACAAGGAATAACAGGAGTTCTTCCTGGAGCAAATGGAGGAGGTTTAGTTAAACTTCAAAGCCAAACAGCTTCAAGTTCATCAGCAATTACTTTTTCAAGCACATATATAACAACAACATATAAAAAATATTATCTTGATTATACCAATGTTGTTATTTCCTCAGATGGTGGAAATATATCTTCAACTGTTTCAGCAAATAATGGAAGTAGTTATACAACATCTGGGTATTATTACTGGAGAATATTTAGTAATAGTGGAACATCAAACAATACTTTATCTTCAGGTGGTGGTGCAGGTACAAATTCATCTTTATTAATGTTAGGAACAGGAGTTGGAATAGGAACTTCTACTGATGAGCATGGTTCAGGCAGATTGACTATTTTTGATCCATTTAGTGCCGATAGTAAATTATTTATTTCTGAAGGTTTATGTATTGGTAATGGTGGTGAATTAGTCCAACAAAATATTTATCAAGGTTTAGTAACCTCAACAACAATTAACAATATAAAAATATCACCAAACACAGGAACAATAGTTTCTGGTGAGTTCACTTTATTTGGAGTAGCAACATAATGACACATACACATAAACTTATAGATGGAGTTAGAGTAGATTTAACAGCAGAAGAAATAGCTGAATTAAATGCTAGAGATGAAATTGAAAATAAAAAAATAACAGATGCAAAAGCTATTTATGATGCTGAACAATGGAAAAGAAATAGAATATCTGAATATCCAACAGTTCAAGATTGCGTTCATGCTCTACTAGATGGTGGAGATACACTTACGGATTTACAAGCTAAAAGAACAGCTACTAAAAATAAATATCCCAAAACCTAACTAAGCGACAATGAATTTTATTCTAAATATGATTCTTTGTAGTGCTGTTTCTGGAACTTGCTTACCTCCCCATGAACTTAAAGAAACTTACTATAAAGATCAATACTCTTGCTTATTAAAAGGTTATGAAAAATCTATTGAAAAAATGGAAGAGATAGGTAGAGTTATTGTCAATGAAAATCAAATATTTATAAAATTTTATTGTCAAGGAGATAAAAAAACTGATGCCTAGAAAAAAAAACATAACATCAAAAGAATTAGCAGAAATGTCTACAGGTATTAGATTGTCAACACATGAAAAAATATGTGCTGAAAGAATGAAAACTTTATTCAAAACAATGGATGAAGTTAAAAAAGAAATTAAAGAACTTAGATCAGATGTATCAAAGGGAAAAGGTGCTATTAACTTATTAATAATTCTTGGAGGTCTTGTGGGGGTTTTATTAGGCTTTCTAAAATGGAATGGCTAGGCGAAAAAAAGCTGTTGCTGGGTTAATAAGCGAACTTGCAGCACAATTTAATTTTGCAAAAGACCCCAACATCCTAGTGTTTACTCCACTTGGAGGACTCGGACCAGTAGATATTGTTACTTTAAATATGTCCACAGGAGAGTATATTGCTTATGATGTTAAGTCTAAAAATTTTAGAAAACAAGACTATACTGCAAAAGATGGTTATAAAAGAAAAACCAAAGGAACTCTTATTGCCAGACAAACTACTAAAGAACAGAAAAAACTAAAGGTAAAAATCATATATGCAACCATTTAAAGGTTCAGATCCTAGTGAAATTCTTAATGAATACAAAGACCAAGTTAGAATATTAAAACAGCAGATAGCAGAACTAGAGGATGCCGGTAAATCTAAAGATGCGGCAAATAAAAGGTGTTTGCAAAAGCTAGAATTTTGTACTAAAGACTTAGATGATGCTTTGTCTAAAATTAAAGTATTAGAGGAGAAAAAATAATATGCCATTTGAAATGATAACAATGTTAGGGTCTACTGTACTTGGTGGAGTAATGAGTATATGGTCTCAAAGCATAAAAGCTAAACAATCAGAACAAAAAATGTTATTGGCTAGAGCTGATGTACAACAAAAAGGATTTAAAGAAGCAAGAGAATATGGTAATGAAGGATTCCAATGGACTAGAAGAATTATAGCACTAACTGCTATATTCGCAATCGTTGTATTGCCAAAAATAATTCCACTTATTTCACCCGATGCTCATGTTATAGTTGGATATACACAATGGAAACCTGGATTTTTATTTCTTGAAGGAAAAGAAATTATGAAGTGGATTCCTATGGAAGCTAAAGGTATAGTTATTACACCATTAGATACTAACTTGGTATCTGCAATAGTTGGTTTATATTTTGGTGGTTCATTAGTTAAAAAATAATGAAACATTTTGTTTTGTTTATTTATCATTGGTCTAGCAAATTAAATGTTTGGTCCTGGCAAAAGTTGTGGGGTAATAGAAAAAGTTTAGGTTATAAAAAATGACCATATCAGCTTTTGATCCAAGGCTTATTACTCAATATAATGAACCAAGATTTTTAATTCATTTTCAATGGGGAAATTCTGAAAAAGTATATAGATATGCTCTAGTTGAATCAATGGAAGTACCTGAAATTACCCAAAGAACAAAACAAAAAAAAGATGAAACCAGTTTATCTCAAAAGGAAATATGGGAAAAAAAATATAAATGAATAAAATAAACACATCATATTCACAGCAGTATAGTAAGAAAACAAGTTTATTATCTCAACAAACAGGAAAAAATGGTAAAAAGGTTCAATCTAGCAAAACCACCTCACGTAAGAACACCAAAAAAAACAAGTATAGGTAGACGACCTAAAAAATCCTCTATGAATAAGCATAAAAAAAGACAAAAAGGTAAATCAAAAAATCGTGGACAGGGTAAGTAAGATAATATAAAATTACACAAAGGAGATAATTATGATGGATAAAATTAAAAATGTTATACACGAAGTAGAACATTATTGGAAAGATCACAAGAAAGTAGTGATTGTTTTTGGTATAGCTTTGGTCGTTGCAATAATTATGTAGTTATGAAGGTAAGTTCTAGCACCTCTGTATCAATGCCAATCAAAAATATGATTGGAATTATCGCAGCAGTATCAGCAGGAATCTTTGCCTACACAGAGCTGACCGCTAGGATCACCTCTCTTGAAACTTCAAGAGAATTATTCCAAGCAGACTTACTCAAGAAAAGTGAACAGCTCCCAACTGACCAGGAGCAATTTATGTTGTTGGAGGATCTTTACAAAACTACCGAAAAATCAGAAATAAGAATTGATAATATGATGCACAATAAAATCAATATAGAATTTTTAACAAAACAATTAGAAAAAGTTTTAAAAGATGTGGAGAATTTAAAAGATAAAGTAAGAGATAATGATGGGAGTCAATAATGATAGAGACTGTATTTGCACTTTTATTAATTTGGGATCATCAAATTAAGGAACATCGTATTCAACCCACCCTCAGTCAATGCTTGAAATCCAAGCGTTATGCTATGAGGGACAAAAAATCTACTGATAGAGTTACATATAAATGTATAAAATCCAAAGCAGAGATTGAAGTTTATATGGGAGAAAGAAAAATTACAAAATTAATATTGGAATAATAGAGAGATATGTATTATGAATTATTATTTTACAGGAGTATTAATTATATTAATTTGTTTGTTAGCTCTTTTTGGAGGATCAATATATTGAAATGGATTTAAAAGATAAAATAGTCGGATTAGCTTTAGCTGCTTTAATAGCATTAGTTGGTTGGAATTTAAAAGAAACTTGGACTATGAAAGAACAAGTATTCAAACTTCAACAAGGTCAAGTATTTTTATCTAAACAAATTAAACAAGTTAAAAATACTATTAAATCATTTAAGAAAAAGAGTAAAAAGAAGAAGAAGAATGATTAAATGGATATTTATTTTTATTCTATTAACAGGTTGTACTGCATTACTTTTAGCAAGTTGTAGTGCCGATACTCGTGTTTGTCCAGACCAAACTAAAGTTGAAATTGGTGTAACTGAGACAGACGCAAAGAATGATAAGTTCCAAGAAAAAAAATTATTAACTCAAACTTGGAAATGGGGAAAAAAGAGGTGTCAAGAAAAGTAAAAAAATTTATAGTTAAATTAAGAATGTGGTATGCTGATATAAGAGGTCATCATGGTAAGAAATGGAATTACGAACCATCAGAACATTATTTAGGAAATAAAAAGAAATATGACAGATAAAATTTTACCCATGCTTATTGGATTATTGATTGCTCTTGGTGGTTGGTCGCTTTCAAGAACATTTGAACTTTCAACTATTCAAGCAGTACATGAAGATAAAGTAGATAAGTTAGAAAGACACGTTGATAAATTACAAAACCACATAGTAAACATGATGGATAAAGACAAAGAAATCATGGAGCAACATAAAGATTTATTTAAAGCATTAGAAAACAATCAACCAGCAACAGGGTATAATTATAATTGATAATATGGCAAACAAAACTTGGAATAAAAATAAAGTAGTAATGGCTGTAGGTTGGTGCAATGTTTGTCAAAAAGAAATGTTAAGTGATGCCGGTGGATGGATTGTCAACGCAGAAAAGAAACACTTTTGCCATGATGGTCGTGATGGTAGTTGCTTTGATAAATATGTTATTGAACAACAAAGTATAGCTGAAGATGCTACTTATGAAAATAGTTAAATTAAAACCCCATTATACCAAGCTAATAAAAAACTTAATACTATCATAACTCCAAAAAACATTAATAAAAAATATAACTCTTTCATTTAAGTAATAGTTGCTTTTATTTTTTCATACTCTTCCCACAAAGTTTGCTCCGGAGACCAAAATCTTTGTTTGTTTTTTTTCATTTTAATGCCATGTAAAACTGTGGTATGATCGTTGCCAAAAATTTCACCTATTCTAGTTAAACTCATATTAAATTTTTCGTACAATAAATTAAATAAAATATTTCTAGCTCTACATATATCTTGTCTGCGAGACCTATCTACCATAAGTTCTTTTTTATTAACCTCAAAAAATACACAAACTTTATTTATAATACTTTCTATAACAAAAGATTTAGGTTTACTAAAACTAAAACCAACAATTTTTCTTTTAGGTTTTTTTGTTTCTTCATTAGTAAATAAAAATGATTTTACTATTCTTTTTTGATAGCCATTTGAAAACCCCAATTTATAAATTTTCTTTTCTCTATTACTTAAACATTCGTATGATGTTTTAATTTCATATATTAATTTATTATTGTTTAATGTTGCTAAATGATCTTCAAATGCTACCGAAACTGTTTTTGGGGTCATAGATATCCTAGGGTTTGTTGTTGTTTTTTTCAATTATAAATTTAATGACTATATTGTCATTAATTCTTCTTGTGTCTGCTCAACTTTTTTCATCAATCTAATACTATCTTGATGATACTTATTAGCTTGCAAAGCTGTTGCTTCATCATGTACTTTTGTCTCCAGAAACTTTGTGTGTTTCAATCTTTGGAGATCCCTGTACCTTTGCAGACGAGTCCTTAACTCGTTCATCTTTCTCCTTTTTCACTTTTATAAAATCAATTTTAATATCATTGACTTTTACTTCTACAAATTCCCCTATGGCTTGTGGATCTGCAGCCTTCTCAGCGTTATCAAAGCTATCAGTATGAATAAAACTAGCCTCGCCAAATTTACGCCTGATATATTTAAACATTTTTATCCTTTTTGTCTAGTGCTTTTTTATGCAGTTCTTTAGCCATTTTTGAGTATATTTCTAAATCATTATAGCTGTCTGCTTTATATTTTTTAGTTGTTCTATATAGTTTAAGAGCCATCATAAGTTGAGCAACTTGATAAGGGTGCATATCATCTTTTAAAATATCATGTAAAATAACATTAAACATGACAGCTAATAATCTAAAGTTTTCCTGATAATCACCATAATCTTTATGACGATCTTCTACAATTTTATTTAAGATTTTTTCGTTTATATCTATTGTGTTCATATTGTTTTGCGATGAGGTGGGGAAAACAACTAAAAGAAAAAAGCCAGAAAGGATTGGCTAAAAAACCCCACCTCAAAGTTTTACAAAAATGTTACCATCTTTGCGGTTTATTATTACCATACGATTGCTGTTTTGCAAAAGGTTTTGCTACTTGAGCTGGTGAACCACCACCTCCTGTACCGCTACTTTTTGCACTATCGTTTGGTGTTAGTTGCACAGTTATGTTGCCAGTAGGCTCTCCATTCTCTGCAACTTCATCAAAGGCTGCTTGATTATACCAATTATCCCCTATCTTTACACCTATTCTCCATTGTTTTCCTGGAGGCGATTTTGGATTAATAGGTGCTACATAGCTTGGATGATTGGGAGCTGACCTTTGATCGTTGGGAGTAAGTTTTATATATATCTTATCCATTTTGTTTTGCTCCTGTTTGTAGTTGAATCTTCCTGTTTTCATAATGATTCATTAAATCTTTATATGTTGCAGGATGATTTTTGATTGCATCATTAAATTCACTTTTAAACTCTACATCTTTAAGATATTTTAACCTTGAAAGGTGCATAGCTGCATCAATGTTTCTAATGACTGATTTTACTGAAGTTACCTTTTTTTTAGGATAATTAATTACTTCAGCACTTTGGTCCACCTTTGTATTTGGTATGTTAAGATCATCTAATTCTTCTTTTGAAGTGATGCTTTCATCCAAAATACCAAAGACAGATAAAGCTCTTGATATAGCAAAGGATTCTGCTAGTTCCATTGCTTTAGGTTTGTTATTCCTAAATACTTTTGCATGACCGGTAGCCAATGTACCTTCAGGACTTATAATTTTTGCTTTACCAATATAACAATCATCATAAGTCATAATATCTGTATAGATACCTAACTCTCCTGCAAATTCTTCAGTAAAAAATTTAAGTTTACTTGTGGCTTTTACAGTAGTTGTTCCATGCTCAGTAATGTAAGTTCCTTCTTTTTTACATTTGTCTATTACTTTTTTTATTCTTTCTTTCATTTTTATCCCCATAGTTGTTTGATTGTTTTTAGTTGATCTGCACTCAAATCTTTCATCATCCAATGATTAAGATCAGGTTTTTCTACATATTGTGCTGCGATTTTTGGATCGCCATTACTTAGTATAAGTAATTTCTGAATTGTTTTTGCCTTGTTTAACATTTCTTGATAACAATATTCTAAATGGTCATCAAATAAAGCAGGGTGGGTATCATCAAAAATAATAAAATCCTTTTCATTTGCGTAAAATAAAAATGGAGTTTTACCACTTGCAATTTTATAAAAAGCTACTTGAGTTATATTAACCGGATCAGGTTCACTCGGTAATTTTTGTGGATAAAATTTTATATCCCCTCTATAATCTTTTGCAGTAGGTGGTTTAGTTTTACACTCCGCAAAACATAAATCATTTTCAAAATCTAATCTACCGGTAACTCCTAAAGCCAAATCTTCAGGCAACGTATCTACATATCTTTCACACCTTAACTCATCATCACCAAAAATATTTTTAACCGCACTTAAAATTTGTTGAGTAGTGCCATGTAATTTATCTTTAATTTGTTCTTTGATTTGTTTATCTCTTTCATCAAAACTTTCTTTAGTATAAAGTTTATATTCATGGTTAAATATACTATCATAATCTCTATCTTTAATTTCCTCCCTCTCAGCACCACGAAATATATATTTACCTACTAATCTTTGAGCCACATTGCCGGACAAACTTCCATAACCTAATTTATACCTTTTCTTATCGGCTCTTCTTTGTTTTTCAGTACGAGACCAATAATCTACAATGTGCATAGCGATAGTTCTATTTCTTGATAACTGAGAGAAAGAAAAATGTTTCAAACCCTCTCCACCTGATAGGGATTGAAGTATTTCTTCTAGTTGTTTTTTCATTTATTTCCTTTTTGTTGTTCTATTCTTTATATACTATTACACCATATTGTCTACTATTATTTGATTATTTTCTTGCTTTAAATAACCGCTATGGTAATAGGTATTATTCTACAACAAAAGGAGAAAAATATGACCTTAAAGGAATGGATAGCTAAAAATCACTATAGCTATTCTCAAACCGCACAAAAATTTGGTATCATAAATATCAATCCTGCAACCAATATTCAAAGGTATGCAAAAGGAGAACGAATACCACATCCAAAAGTAATGAAGAAGATTTTTGATGGTACAAAGCAACAAGTTCAACCCAATGATTTTTATGAAGAATACTGGCAAAGAGAAGAAATTTAGATACGACAAAGTTAAGATAACTTGGTGGGATATTGTTACTTGCGAAGAGGCTTGGGTAAGTGAAGAAAATATATTAGACCATGACATTTCTATATGTCAAGATGTTGGTTATATTTATAAAAAGACTAGGGATAAATTGTGGCTATTTACATCTTATTCTGAAGATGAAGATGGAATGGATGTTGGAAATTTAACTTGCTATCCAAGACAAGTTGTTAAAAAGATTGAGGTGTTAAAATGACTTATACCGGTATGTTTGAGGAGATAGATTTAAGCCATAAATTTAGAAAATTAAAAAGAGAAAATAAAAAACTAACAGATGAGATTGAAAAATTGAAAGCAGACTTAGCAAGAGCTAAAGAAGATCATCAATATGACAATCTAGTTCATAAAAAGGAATTAGAATCTTTGAGGAAAAAATAATGGCTAGATGGACTTATTATAAGTCTAATGGTGATTACAATGATTGGCACAGGCAATTTGAAGGTCTAGCAGGAATAGATTTGGATTTTTGTGAGGTGTGTCCTAAGTGTTATGAGCCTTTAGCGGTGAAAGAGACTTGTTTTGATAAAAATCAGCAGTTCAAAGCTACAACCCTTACAAAAATGGTCGGAGATCGCCTAAAGATACCCGCATTTTTGATATTCTATACTCCTTTACCCAATGACACCATGAAGTTTAGAATTAAGCGTGTGAGTGAGCCTATGACCGAAATTTATGAAGTTAATCAGGAGGAATGGTTGGAATATTTATATTCGTTGCAAAAAGAACACAGGGGGTGTTGTAAATATGCAACACAAGTATGATCCTCACATTAGGGTAAAGTTTGCTCTATTTGATGACCCAAGTTTTAGATCAATTCCGGAAAACCACAGATCTCACGCCTACTTGGTGTTTATTTGTTTACTAAAATTTGCTAACTCTAAAACCCTAACTTGCTATCCTCGCAAAGCCACCATTTCTGATATGTCCGGTTTATCTAGGACAACCATATACAGAGCCACTTTATGTTTAGAGAAGGCGGGGATTATAATGAAAAAGAGATTAAAATCAACTTTATTGTATACTATAAACCCTAAGTATATTGTGGGTTATAGACCAGAGGTTTCACAGAGAAACATAGATGTTTCAGAGAGAAACATGGGTGTTTCTGTTAGACCACTATTAGAAGAACTAACATATACTAACATAAATACTAACATTAACATTTTTATAAAAGGTCTTTCAGGTAGTGGTAGCGGTAATGAACATATTATAAAAGGATTAGCGAATAAATACACCCCTGAACAACTAAAGAAAGCAATAATTGATAAAGACAACCCATATTTTTGTAAAAAGGCTTTAGAGATACAAGAGGATAAGAATAAGAGATATGTTCCCAAAAATATTATATTAAAGGAAGTGGATAATCTCCGCAAAAAAACTAATTATTTCTATAAGAATAAGGTAGCACAAAATAAGGATAAATATGGCAGGATTTCAGCAACGAAAAGTTTTTTGTCAAAGACTTACAAGAAGGACTAAGAGACCTTGCCAAGCCAAAGGTTTTCCACTTGCGAATGGAATGTTTTTCTGTAGATTTCATGGCTATAACAATATATTAGGATTTAATAAAAAGAACTATACTGATGACACAAGAATTAACCAACTCCAAGCACTCTACCAATTCAGAAACAAATCAAGAGAAGAAGTTGAAAAATACTATTATACAAAAGTCAAGTCAAGAATTGGAACTACTGAAAAATCAAGATACTATCATAAGCAATCTTATCGAAGGAAAAACCCTTACAGAAATAATAAAGGATCGGACACTAAACCCTTCACAGATCAGCTTGATGAAATTATACTCCATCTTAAAGAAAAACAAGGAATTGAATGATAAAATCATTGAAGCTCGTAAAATTGGTATTCAAACTCTAATTGATAAATTGTTACAGATATTTCAGTATCAGGAGGTAGAAAACCCTAATCAAATACTATGGATTAGGGAAAAGACAAAATTTATTACTTATCTTGCCGGAAAATTAACTGATCTTTATTCTGATAATAAGCCGACAAAAATTGAAACAGATCAGAAAATTCAAGTGTCTTGGTCAGATACTCCTGATCTGCTGGACTTAGACGCAACAGAAATTGCTGATATAGAACACCCCTCGCCAAAATAAAATGGCACAAAGTTTTTAATTTTAACTCATTCATTTATGATATTTAGCTTCTCTTTTAATCATTACATCAATACCAATATTACGAAGTAATTCCTCTTTAAAC
>Ga0208029_1001331_pt1 | contig 11197 bp, 8 predicted proteins | sample MalvireepMed_s12_FD_184242 | JGI IMG/M metagenome (GOLD analysis project Ga0208029, IMG submission 184242) | Marine viral communities from the Global Malaspina Expedition - Malaspina viral metaG DeepMed_s12 (SPAdes) (version 2) | ecosystem: Environmental > Aquatic > Marine > Oceanic | place... | reverse complement strand
GGCGCATGGCCGACTCGACCTCTTCCGGCATGGCGATATCCTGCACTTCCACACGGGAGATCTTGACGCCCCACTTGGAGGCGGGCTCTTCCATCGCCGCCTGAATCTCGTTGTTGACTTCTGCACGGGACTCGAACAGTTTATCCAACTCCATCTTACCCACCACCGAGCGGAGCGTGGTTTTCGCCAATACCTCGACGGCTTGGCTCATGTTCTCGACTTCATAGACCGCCCGCTTGGGATCGATGATTTGGTAATACAGCGCGCCGTTGATGCGCACGGTGACGTTGTCCGTGGTCACCACGGGTTGGCCGGGGAAATCCATCACTGTCTCGCGGCGGTCGATGCGGGTCTCATCGGTGGTGATGGCCGTGTACTCCTCGCCCATTTTGCGATAGCGCAGCATAGTGATGGCGCGGGGCTGTTCGATGAACGGAATGATGATGTTGATACCGCTTTCTAACACGCGGTGAAAAGAGCCGAGACGCTCGATCACCATCACTTCCGACTGGCGAACGATCACCAAGCCTTTCGAGATGATCAAAATGCCGATGACGACGATGATTAGGCTAATCAGTAGGCCGGGGCTTATCGGTAAATCCATGTCAAGACTCCTGAGGGGTGGCACGTGAATGATCATCCGTGTCGGATGTCGTTACATTCACCAGCGCGGTCGTGCCTTCAAAGCGTTTGAACACGACCTGCGTGCCTTCGGGCAGCTCGGTTTGGCCACTTTCGAGCACACGTAAACGGAAAAAATCGCCATTCACTTTAATGCCGGTGGCCTGATCATACTCGCGTAAAAGCGTGGTATAGCGGTTGCCTTTTTCGACGCCGGTACCGGTGGTGCCGTAGGCAACCCCTTTGGGGGAGAAGCGTGGCCGAATCACCATCACGCCCACCGGCACCATCACGCCCGCAAAGATGCCCATGCTGAGCAACTGCCAGGGCAGCGATAGCCCCAATGCCGTGACGACGGCGGTCAGCGCCGCCGCGATACCGAGCGCCAACAGCACCATGGCGCCCGAGGTCAGTTCGGCAAGACTCAACAGCAAGGCGAGCACCAGCCAGCTGTAGGCAGGGTTCCAATCCATATATGCTCCTGATGCCAATACACATTTTATAGGACAACGTACCACTGCTTTGGCAGTGACATAAGCATGGTTGTGATATTCATAGTAAATAGTTAGACCAATTCAATTGGGTGTTATCCTCCGCACCTGATTTAGCGATCCCCCCATAGCTTTATAGACATGGCATGGGTAGATGGGGACGAGTGAAAAGGAAGTAATGAAAAGGAGAGCCGCGTGTCGGGTGTGATTTATGGGTTGGATATGGCGGGGGTCATCGTGTTTGCCCTGTCGGGCGTGATTTTGGCCTGCCGTTCACGGATGGACCCGTTTGGTATGCTGGTGCTGGCGGCGGTGACGGGCATTGGGGGCGGTACGCTGCGAGATTTGGTGCTGGGTGTGCGGCCGGTGTTCTGGGTGACCGACCCTACCTACTTGTGGGTAATCTTAGCCACGGTGGGCGTGTCGCTAGTGGGGTTTCACTACATTCACCGGCTGTCTCGGGGCTTTTTGCCCGTGGCGGATGCCTTTGGGCTGGCCTTGTTTACCGTCATCGGCACGCACAAAGCACTGCTGCTGGGCACCTCTGGCGTCGTCGCGGTACTGATGGGCATGATGACCGGCGTGGCGGGCGGCATGATTCGTGATGTGCTGGCCCAGCGGGTGCCGATGGTGCTGCGCGAAGAGATTTACGCCACCGCTGCCATGGCGGGCGGGATTGTCTATGTCGCGCTGCAGGCGCTTGATGCGCCACTGACTATCGCCATTGCCGCCTCTCTCAGTGTGACACTGGGGCTGCGCTTAGCGGCGATTCATTGGCACTTGGCTTTGCCGGTGTTTGCCTGGGTCACGCTGCCGCCTAAACACCAAGACGCCAACGCGCCGCTGTCGACACCGCAAAAGGCTAAAGAGCGTGTACGTATGATTCGTCGGGAGCGCACGCGCCGCTAAGGCCTTGGAAAACGCTGGGCGTCGCGCCAGCGGTCAAACCAGCGCTTGGGCTGGAGTACACGCAGGGCCGGTTCGCTGTCGTTCAGCTCCACGCCGAGGCCGACGGTACCCAGCCGGGCATAGAGGGCGCCATTGGCTTGGCCGTCGGCTAGGGTCACATCGGAAAGCAGTCGCAGCAGCCCGCCTGTGAGCGTGAGGTCGTGCAGGCGTATTTGCTCACCGCTCATCGCCAGTGCCGCACTGCCATGGATGTCATGCACGTTCAGTAGCCTACCCAGCCAGTCGCTCTCCCGAGCGCGGGCGAGAAAGAGCCGTGCCAATAGCCCCGTATCGCGCATCCCTAATCGTAGCTGGCTGGTGAGTTGAATGGGATTACTCCACTCCAGTTGCGCCTCCTCCATGGTGAGCTGCAACCACCAGCCCGCATCCTGAGGGCCATCGTCGCTGCGACGAAAGACATTTTCCAGGCGCAGGTAGGAGTCGTTGGCGGTGAACCGGCGTGTCTCGATGTCGCCTTCGGTGAGCTGTAAATGCAGTGTCACGTCGCCTCTCAGGCGCTGCTCCAGTAGTGCCATCTCGGTGTCGAAAGCGCGCAGCGTGATATCACCTTGAGCACGTAGACCCTCTAACAGCCATTCGCTGGTTAGGCTGGCGTTGCCGGAGAGAAGCTCGACTCCCGCATCTTCTGGCAAGTAGTGGTTGTAGCGGGTAATGTCTGGCACCTCGGTGATGGGTAGCGCAACGCGTGTAGTGAAGTTTTCGGGAGCGGGGGCGTTCAGTACGTCACTAAAGCGGTCGGTCTGGGTGGTGAGCGCAAAGTGGCGGCCTTCCAGATGCGGGCGGTCATCCTCTTGTCGCCGTAGGGTAAACTGTGAAATACCCAGCGAAAGCTGTGCCTGCTCGCGGCTATCGAGCTGGGCGGTCAGCTCGCCTCGCCCGGTGGCTAAGTAGTCGAGGAACGTCACTGCTAACTGGTTAGCATTGACGCGCAGCCGCGTCGGGGCTTGCAGCGTGTCGTCGATAAACGCGCCTTGTAAAAAAAGCTGGCCGTTGCCGGATAGCGTTACGCCGTGGACATCCGGTAAAAACGTGTTGAGAAACCCCAGCCGCTGCACGCTGCCCTCCAGCATGAACTGCCCGCTGGGCGTAGCGTTTTGGCGCTGGAAACGGCCGTTGCGCAGCACCAGCGTGCTCTCCAGCGCTTCGCTGGGATGTTGCGGGTCGGCGACTTGCCAGCTCAGCCGCGAGCCGCTGATGTCCAGTGCCGTGCCATCCAGCGCCGCTTGGCGAATCGCCAGTGTGAGCTGCGTATTGCTCACCAAGGTGCCGCGCTGCCCGCTACGTTGCCAGCCGGTGGTCAGCGCGTTGCCGGCTAGATGAAGCTCTCCGCTTAGCTGTTCGGTCGTGAAGTTTAGCTGCCCATGGCTGGTGGCCGTGCCGCTGTTTAACGTAAGGGGAGAAGGGCTGGGCAACACCGACGCAAGGTAGGGTTGTAGCGTTTGGATATTGGGCAGCGTGGCGTCTTCCCAGCTCAGTCGAGCCGTGGCGCTTTGCTGGGCCTGCTCGGGGTCGAGGGGGCTTTGTGCCGCTAGCGTTAGCGCTGCGTTTGCCAGCAAGGTACGCTGCTGATGGCGCAGCGTGGCGTCCGTGAAGGCCAGCGTTGCCGTTATCTGTTCATTGGGGGAGAGCGTCGCGTCGAGTGTCCCGCCGCCTTGCGCGGTGAGTTCGAGCAGCTCTGCGCCTAGCGTGGGCGCTTGAACGGTTAGCGATGCCTCGTAAGGTCGTGCATCCTGAAGCGTCGCGCTGGCGGTGATGCTTCCCTGTCCGGAAAGCCGAATCCCTTGGCCGTCGAAAGCCGTTGCGAGATAGCGGTCGAGCATGTCGAGTCGCATCACTTCGCCCGATAGCTCGAGCGACACACGGGTGGGCAAGTCGAGCTGATCCAGGCGCTGATTGGGAATGTGGGTAGCGAGGGCGAGCTGGGTATTCGTCGCGTAGGGATGCGTATCGGCTAGCGTGACGTCTTCCAACTGGGTCGTGAAGCGCAGTTGACCCTCTTCCACGGCGAGCCTGACGCGCCCCTGGCCCGTGGCGGTATGCGGCGGCGGTGTGTCATCCGCTACCAGCCAGCGGCGCGTGTTATCGGTACTTCTCAAGCGCTGCTCATCCATCGAGAGGGCCAGCTCGGGGGCTGCTAACGTCAGTTCGCTGTCCGGCTGCAGTTGGCCCTCGGCGAGCGCAAGCTCGCCTTCCAATACGCCGCTGCCTGCCAAGCTTAGCCAGGGCAGTGCCTCTAAGTAAGGCATGAATACATCCCAAGCGTCGGCTTGAGCCGTGATGGCAAGCTGGGCGGTGAGGGTGTTGAGCAGCGCCTCCGTCAGCACATCGCTACTTTGCTGGGTGGGTAGGGAGCCCAGCGATGCCGTACTGCGTAGCTGAATGTCCTGCACTAGCGTGGTTTGATCGCTCAAGCGGACGAGACGGCCTTGGGTAACGTCCAAACCTACATAGGGCACGCTGAGGGTCTCTTGGCTGAACTGGGTATCCTCGACCTTCAGCTGGCCCTCTGCCTCCAGGGCAATGTCCCCCACGGTGAAGCGGCGAATGCCGTTCGCTTCCAGTGCTTGAATATGTAGCTCTCCTCGCAGCAGGGCGAGCAGCGATAGCGACAGGGTGGCTTGGCTGGCCTCGACGGTAATCGGTAGCGCTTCGTCTTCCCGGGCTAGGTAGAGGTTGTCGACCTCCCAGCGCCCTGGATGAAGGCTCTGGGCGTTCGTCCAGCGTACCTCGACCCCTTCGATGGTGGAGAGTCGTTGCGGCAGCCACTGGCTGTTAAGCAGCCAGTGGCTGCCTACTAGCCAGATCAGCACGAGGGCTAGTGCGCCAAACAGCAGGACGATCAGTGGGCGAAAACGACGTGGTGCAGCGGGCGTGTCACGGGACATACGGGCTTCCTAGCAGATGACTCCTGTTGGCGCGTGTTTTATGGCATTATGCGCGACGTGGGGCAGTTATGGGTTTTCGATTTCAACGCTAGGCAGGCAGCAAAGCCATGTTCAAGGATTTTTACGCGCAGCGCGGAGAGTATGTGGTGATCTCCGCGGAGCAGGCCAGCCGCTTCGCTAAAAGCGTGGCTGGCGACTACAACCCGATTCACAACCCGGATGCGCGGCGTTTCTGCGTGCCCGGCGACCTGCTGTTTACGCTGGTGCTGGTGAAGTTTGGGCTGTCGCGACAAATGGAATTTCGCTTCACCAATATGGTGGGTGCCGACACACCGATCAAGTTTAGTGAAACCGTTGACGGGGATATTCACGTTTGTGACGACAGCGGTAAATGCTATTTACAGGTCGTCCGCAGCGGCGATATGACGCGTGATGAGGCGGTGGTCGAAGGCTTTGCCCGCTGCTACGTCGCCTTCTCGGGTAAGAATTTTCCCCACTATCTCAAGCCGCTCATGGAGCAGCATGGGGTGATGTTCAATCCCAAGCGTCCGTTAGTGATCTACGACAGCATGGGGTTCTGCCTGGATCGCTTGGATGGCTTTTCGCCTCATTTGGCGCTTACACAATCCTCGTTGGACGTACAGGGAAAGCGTGCCGACGCGCTGCTGGAGTTTTCCATCGAATCGGCTGGTGAAGCGGTCGGTGTGGGCTCAAAGAAGCTCGTGGTGAGCGGTCTGTGCGACTACGATGCTACCGAAATGGCGGCCATCGTCGACGAGTTTTACCGCTTGAAAGCGGCCTACGAAGCCGCCTAGGGCAGTGTATGCCTACCCGTCATTGCGACGCTGCGTTAGCGCAATGGCGGGTGCCATTAACGCTACCGCTCAGGTATTCTCAAAGCCGACTAATTAAAAAAATACCCAAAGCGCCGACCGGCACTTTGGCTGGACAATGAGGCTTTGCATGAACCGAATGAAAACGCTGACGCTTGCCTGTGCCGCAGTGACCCTGGCCGTTACCTCTATCAGCGCCCAGGCACGTGATTTTCGTCTAGGGCTGATTACGCCCGCCCAGCACTTGTGGTCTACCGAAGCCGAAGCGTTTGCCCAAACGCTGAGCGAGCGCTCAGGCGGTGAGCATAGCGTTAGCGTGTTTCCAGCTCAGCAGCTAGGCAACGAAGCGCAGATGGTGCAGCAACTGCAAACCGGCGCGCTGGACATGGCGTTTCTGACCATTGCTGAAATCTCCAACCGCATTCCTGATTTTGGCGCGCTCTACGCCCCTTATTTGGTGGATGACGTGAACCATGCCGCGCGTCTGCTGCGTTCCGATGCCGCCGGAGAGTTGCTGGATCTGATGCCGGAAGGTGTTGGCTTGGTCGGTGTGGGTTACGGCATGGTGGGCATGCGCCAAGTGTTGAGCCGCAGTCCTATCGAAAGCGCTGACGATCTGCAAGGCCAGCGGCTACGTATCACGCCCTTCGAGCCCATTCGCGATTTCTATACGGCTACCGGTGCAGCACCGGCCCCCATGCCGCTACTGGAAGTTTACGATGCGCTGGCCAATGGCCAAGTCGACGCCATCGATATGGACTTCGACTCGATTTTGATTCTGAAATTCTACGAGCAGGCGAACAACCTGCTGATCTCCAATCATATGATGTTCCCCATGGTGGGGGTGGTGTCTGGGCGCGTTTGGCGCGAGCTCTCTGAAGAGGATCGCGAGCTGATCGATACCGCCATGGCCGAACATCTGGAGAACGTGCTGACGGGGTTCGAAGAGATGGACGCCGCTCAGGAAGAGGAGATTCGCGGGTTGGACATCAATATCGTCGAAGCCGACGCTGAGTTTTTCTCTGAGGCGATTGCCGAGTGGGAGCGTATCTGGGCACCCAAAGCGCCCATGCTGGAAACCCTGCGTGCGGAAGCGGATCGCTTGCGCGACGAGTAGTGTCAATAAAGGCTAATAATCATCATGCTGCAACGCCTGTCCAACGGGCTTGCCCGTTGTGAAGAGATCACCGCCGCTGCCTTGGCAGCGGCGGTGACGTGTTTGATCCTCACGAATATCGCCTTTCGCGCGCTGGGCAGCCCACTTTACTGGGTCAGTGAACTGGCGATCTACGCCATGATCTGGATGACCTTCTTGATTGCTGGGGCGGTGCTGAAACGTCGCCACGGCATCGCGGTGACACTCGTGAGCGACCTGCTGCCGTCTGCAGGAAGAAAGTGGGTCATCGTCGCGGTAGATATGATGGTATTGCTGTTTGCCCTGATGCTGGTGTGGCTCTGCTGGCGGTGGTATCAGCCGCTGACGCTGGCTCAAACCGGCTTCGATATACGGGCGTTCCAGGGCCAGACGTTCAATTTCATCTATGCGGAAAATACCTCCACCCTGGGCATTAAAAAATTTTGGGCATGGCTGATCGTGCCTTGGTTTGCAATCTCGCTGAGCCTGCACGGCGTGTCGAATCTAGTGCAATCGCTAACGGCCATGAGGGGACGTGTATGACGGTCGTGGTGTTTCTGCTGCTGCTTCTGGGCGCCGTGCCCATTGCGTTGGTACTGGCGCTCACGGCGATGTGGTATATCCAAGCCTCCGGCAATACGGTGCTATTCGACTCCTACCCGCAGCAGCTGTTTAGCGCCATCGAAAGCTATGGGCTGTTGGCGATTCCGTTGTTCATGCTGGCCGGGGAGTTGATGAACGAGGGCGGGTTGACCAAGCGATTGATTGCTCTGGCGCGCATTTTGGTGGGAGGCTTTCGCGGCGGCTTGGCCTATATCAACTTGGTGGCCAACATGATGATGGCGGCGATCATTGGTTCGGCGGCGTCACAAATCGCCATCATGTCTCGCGCCATGGTGCCTGCAATGGAGCAGGAAGGTTACGATACCCCCTACAGCGCGGCGATCACCGCCGCAGGGGGCCTGCTATCGCCGATCATCCCGCCCTCCATGCTGTTCGTGCTATTTGGGGTCATGGCTCAGGTGCCCATTGCAGAGATGTTTATTGCAGGGCTGTTACCAGGGCTTTTGTTGGGCGCAAGTTTTTTTGTGGTCATCGCTTTGGTGGGGCTGGTGCAGCAGTACCCGAAAGGGCAGTGGCCGAGCCGTCAACAAGCGCTGCATGATGCGTTATGGGGGTTGCCCGCACTGCTGATTCCCGTGATTATCATCGGCGGCATTTTGTTGGGTATCGCCACGCCCACGGAATCGGCGGCACTGGCCTCGCTGGCGGCGCTGCTGATGGGGCGCTTCGTGTATGGTGATCTGCGTTTGACGCAGCTTCCCATGGTACTCACACGCACGGCGATCAATGCCGGTCTTGTCATCATGCTGATTGCCGCAGCGGGTGTGTTTGGCTGGGTAGTGATCTACGAGCAACTGCCGCAAATGGCCGCTGAATGGATTGCTGCGTTGACCAGTAGTCCGTTTCTTTTTTTGCTGTTGGTGATTGGGGCGCTACTGCTAGTGGGAATGGTGATCGATGGGATTGCCGCGCTGATTTTGGTAGTGCCCATTTTGATGCCTATCGCCCAGAGCCAGTTTGCGATTAGCCCTTATCAGTTTGGCGTAGTGGTCTGCTTAACCTTGGTAATGGGCTTGCTGACGCCCCCTGTGGGAGCTGGGCTGTTCATTGCCTCTTCCATGACCAGCGCACCGCCGCTAAAAATCTTCCGAGCGTTGCTGCCCTTTTTACTGGCCACCCTGGTCACGCTGGTCCTGCTGGCGTGGTTGCCATGGTTGACTAACGGATTGATTCAACGGTGATCGTCTCGCACGCGCGGTTTAGGCCGCGCTGTTGTCCGTGAGGGGCATTACGTCTACCTCCACCTCGAGCTGGTGGTCGCCGCCGCCATTCATCACGCCTTTGAGTGGTGCCACGTCCGCATAATCTCGCCCCCAAGCCAGCACTGGGTGCTGTTCACCGGCTACCGTACCGTTGGTTGGATCCAGCGCTAGCCACCCCCAGTCCGGAATCCACGCGGCTAGCCACGCGTGGGAGGCATCGGCGCCAATGAGTCGTGGTTGGCCAGGTGGCGGCTGAGTCTCCAAGTAGCCGCTTACATAGCGTGCCGCCAAGCCCACCGAGCGCAGTGCGCCAATGGCGAGGTGGGCAAAATCTTGGCAGACCCCCCGTCGGTTAGCCAGCACCTCACTCAATGGTGTGGCCAACGTGGTAAAGCTGGGGTCGTACTCGAAGGTGTCGTAAATCGACTGATTGAGCGCTAGCGCGGCATCGACCAGCGGTCGGCCGGGAGTGAAACAGCTGCGCGCAAAGGCCGCCAGCTCATCGTTACGACGAATGAACGGCGAGTCGAGCCGGTAGAGCTGCATATCGAAGCGGCTGTCGTTGCGCAACTGCTCGGCTACACGCTCCCACGCCGGAGAGCTGCTCGGCAATGGCCCGAGCGGTTGAGTGTTGAGCGGCGTCACGACGGTCACATCCAGCGTTTGGTGCACGTCTTCCAGTGCGAAGTAGAGCACTCGATTGCCAAACACATCGCGGCGCTCGGCCTGCACCTGAGGCATTGGGCTGATCGTCAGTTCCGAGGCACCACACTGCTGGTGCTGGGTTTTACGTGGCAGTACCCGGGCCTCGCTATGACAGAGCGTCACCGGTGCGCTGTAGTGGTAGCGTGTGGTGTGCCGCAAGGTGTAGTTCATTCGTCGGGCTCCATGCTGACAAGTTGGCGCGGCTGTTCCACGTGGCTGAAGTGGCTGTGGCTAATGGCATCGGAGAGCGCATTGAGCGGCGCAATCAGCTCGTCCAACAGTTGCTCCAGCGCGGCCTGCGCATCTGGAGTATCGGCCAAGTGGCTAATTCGGTCGATGTCGGCGAGATGCAGAGCGGCGTTGGCTTGAATGAGCAAACGTCGCTCGGCATTTCGGTAGGGCGACGAGCTGCCGGGCAGCCGATCCATCTGCCGTTCCAGACGTTTGAGCATGTAGCCCACCGAGCGCGGGTTGGTTTCGTCGAAGAGCAGCAGGTCAAGAATCGCTTCGGGGTGCAGCTCGCTTCGGTAGCGTCGCCGGTAGGCCGTAAAGTTATCGGTGGTGGCGAGCACCACCTCCCATAGCGCCAGCCCCGGTGAGTGGGGAGCGTTGAGAGTGAGTTTGAGCAGCGACAGCAGGCCTAACACGCGATCCAGGAAGCGGCCAATGTCCATGAAACGCCAGCCGTAATGGTGGGGCATGGTTTCGTTGCACAAGCCAAAAAAGGCGGCAATTTGCGCCGACAGCCCTTCGCAGGCACGCCGCGCCGCGCTGGCACCCAGGCTCGGGTTGAACGTGTCTACCCGCTGTCGCAGTTGGTGTACCACTCGCCAGGAGTCATCTCCCAGATGTTCGCGCACGCTGCGAGCGTTACGCAGCATTTGGGCGAACAGTGGCTGCAGGGCTTGAGCGTCGCGCTCATCGAACTGGGTCAGCAGCGCCGTGCGCTTTTGCGCAAAGCCCACTAGGGGCGGCTTGGTGCTCTTCCCTTCATGGTCGAGCGTGGTGATATCGAGGGCTAGCAGCAGCTCATCTAGCAGTTGATCCGCGATCTCGTCCTGGTCGTACTCCATTAAACGCAGCAGCGCTTCGCGCAGCAAGCGGGCGCGGGCATCCAACCGTTCGCCGTAGCGTCCCAGCCAAAATAGACTTTCGGCCACCCGACTGGGCAAGTCGGTGCCATCGCGGGTGGCGACCACCGGGCCACGCGCTTGGCGTAGCTGGCTGACATGGGGTTGGGGCGTATTCGCGGTGACCCAGACATCTTTGACGATCGGGCTGCTTAACGATGGTGAGCCCGGGGAGCCAACCCACGCCAGGCCGCCGGGCATGACATGATAGTCACTAGGCTGCGGACGTTGGGTCGCGATGCTGCCAGGCATTCGTGTAACGAAGCAGCGTAAGTTCAGCGTTGCGGGGGATAACCGCTGCATGTTGGCATCGAACACTGGGGCCGATGCTGGTTGGGTACTGGCATCGGCACTAGGCAGCAGCAATTCCTCACCGAGTAGATGCTGGCATAAGGCAGGGAGATAGTCGGCCAGCTCGGCCATTTCCAACACGCCAACGCCGAGTGCATTCGACATGGCCACGCCGCTGGCGCGAGTGGCTTGTAGCAATCCAGGCACGCCGAGTTGAGAGTCGCCGCGTAGTTCGAGCGGATCGCAGTAAGCGTCGTCGCAGTGGCGCAGCACCACATCCACAGGTTGCAGGCCTCCTAAGGTACGCAGCC
>Ga0208029_1001327_pt1 | contig 11206 bp, 17 predicted proteins | sample MalvireepMed_s12_FD_184242 | JGI IMG/M metagenome (GOLD analysis project Ga0208029, IMG submission 184242) | Marine viral communities from the Global Malaspina Expedition - Malaspina viral metaG DeepMed_s12 (SPAdes) (version 2) | ecosystem: Environmental > Aquatic > Marine > Oceanic | place... | reverse complement strand
TGACTCAGGAGGATGTAGAGAGATTGCTTCAGCATGCACTCACACACCAGTTGAGGGCGGAAATTCTTAGGAGAGAAGCTGAACCACATGGGCGTACATGCACATGCTTCCCATGTGAGCAGGCGAGGTACCGCATGGATCGGGATGACCCAAGCGTGGGAGGATACAACCCAACCAACTAAAAGTTTTCTAAATCTATTTCTATTTCTTTGTCAGCGAGGGAACCAACGTGAACTATGAAACGCAGATGATCGCACTTTGGATCGACAACGATAAGGCCACCAGTAAGTTCTGGCGCAAGTTTACCGACACTGTAGTGCATGAGAGGTGGTGGGTGAATCAAGCTAAGTTCGATTTCCTACACAGCATGACAACCTTCACCGATAGGGATAGATGCACGGCTGTGCTTCGTTCTAGTCTCAAGGCACGGTGGATGGACGAGTGCTATGACGGTGTGGAAGGAAAGGTCAGGAACAATCCGGCAATTAGGAATGTGATATATGAAGTAGATGGATACGAGCATAAAGATGGTGTCGAATCCAAACGAGATACCGTCCTTAAGGCAGTCAACCTAGCTGAGGGATGTTACTCACTTCAAGAACCCTTCAAGACCATACTGATGGGTGCCATGAGTATGGTCAGTTGGCAGGAGATCGCTGAGTATCTGATCGAAGGCTTGGTAGAGGGAGGCGACTACCCTTCCACATGGGATGATGAAGGTTAAGTAGCGCACATATATCACCAACGATAGGAGAATATATCCCCAATCTATTGAAGTAATGTTTTACCTTTAGTAAGTTTCTTATTCATAATTTGTTTACGCTCTAGGAGGGAACCGATGAGCAACGTGATACCAATCATCTCAATCAAAACCAGTGAGATGGAACCTGCATTTGAACAGTGCCACATGGGTGGTCACCCAGATCGACAGCATGCTTTGTTTCTGGGGGTGCCCGGAGTAGGTAAGACTGCGATGGCCAAGAATGTCCTTGCTCCCCATGCAATGAATTGCAAGACAGCCATTGATGGTGTGGCCCGTGAGATCGTTATGAACGATACACATCCAGACAAGGGCAAGTATGGGGTACTGCTTCTCAACCTAGGAACCTCAGAACCCGTGGACATAGCGGTTCCTGCGATTCAGTGGGTTGATGATGATCCGATACAGCGAAGGGCTGTATACGACTCGCTCCCACGGGGAGGCGAGGGCCTGCTTATAATTGATGAAGCCACTCAGGTGCAGGCTATGCAAAAAGTCTACGCCCAACTCGTAGAGAACAAACGTATCGGGGATGACTATGTACTACCCGATGGTTGGGACATTGTGGCTTGCGGTAATGGTGATGCTCATAAGGCAGGATCAAGTAAGGTCCTCACACATATGGCCAATCGCCTAACCATCTACCATGTACATGCAGATGCGGAAGGATTCCTAAGGGTGAACCAAGGGAATCTTGTAGATGAAGTAGTTGCGATGATCAACTTCTATCCTGAGTACGTTGACACATTCTTTGAGCCTAAGGGTAAGGGCGATCTGCAACATGCATCTGGTAGGGCTTGGGAAGCTATGTCTAATGCAATGCGACATGGTGGGTGTGACCCCGTGCGTGGGACCAACGTGGACAAGGCTACCGTGTGGGGTACTGTCGGATCAATCGCAGGGCAGGAGTTCTGGAGCCTATGTAGGACCGTGGTTGACTATGACATTGATGGAATGCTCACGGACCCAGAGTCACACACGGATGCCATTCAGGTTCTAGGGGATAGGCGTGAGGTGATGAAGAGGGCATCCCTTGCGGTGAGACTAGCGAAGAGAACGAGGACCGCTAAGGAGGGGGCCGATATGGAACAGCTTGTCGGCAACTGCATAAGGCTCTTCGATCTCATGGGTGGGGACTACACTCAAGCCTTTGTATCACTCGCATACAATATCAATCCAGAGATTGCGAACACTGATGCCTATGGTGGGCATGAGCTTAAGCGCAACGAAAACGGCTCTAACTTCTAGGAGGGTAGAACAATGAGCAAAACAATTTCACAATCGGTTCCTAATTCTATTCCCGACAACACAGGGTTTGGGTATACGGGAGTACTGATCAGCCTGAGGGCAGGGCACATGTCAGATCGAACGATGGACAAGGCACTCAGAGCTTTGACATCTCAGGAGTCTGGTCTGGATGAGGATGTGGTAGGGACATCCAAGAGGATTCTGCCCAAGGGTTTAATCCCTAAGATCCGCAAACAGTACAGCATAGCCCGTAAGGAGATCGTGGATCTATGCATACCATGGACATGCAACGAGGTGGATGAGAAGGGTAGCCGTAAGGAGGATGCTAGATGGCTCGTCCTAAATAAGAACCTTCCACAGCTTGAGGACACACTGAATAAGTGTCGGGTGGCACGGGAGATTCTTATCGACAAGCTCTGCGAAAATTGGGACGACATATTAGATCAAATGAGGGAAGATCTAACGGATGAAAAGACGGGTCAGCATTGGTTCAACCCATATGATTATCCCAGAGATGTCGAGGAGGTACGCAAAAAGTTTCACTGGACTGTGAAGCTTGAGCCTGTGCCTACTGCCGATGAACAAGAAGCTGACATAAGGCTGAAGCTCCCGAAGGAGTATGCGGAGCGAGCCATTGAGCAGGCACGGGATGAGGAGAGGGCGAGGATCGCCAACGTGTTCACTGCAACAGCACTGAGGATTGCTGAGTGGACTTCTCTGGCCCGTGACGGTACCACGGGTGACGGTGGTGTAGCAGGGTTCACCCCGTTGGCTGAGGGGGAGACTGATGGACGTAAGGGTGACACCCTACCTAAGCGTCCCACATGGAAGGAGATGGATGTCCATATCAGCATTGCAGAGGACATCAATGAAACCCTTAAGGATTCTGCAATAGGGGAAGCTGTTAAAAGGATGAAGGCTTTGCAGGCAAGGCTCTTTCCTGAGGGCGAGGACTTCGATGAATCATACGAGAACATGCGTGAGGAACTGAAGTCATCTCCAGAAGCTAGGGATGAGCTAGTACAGGAGATCAATGAGATAGAAGAAGCGGTGACTCCTGCATTCGATCAGCAATTCAACGAACTAATGTCCTAACTGGATTAGGAGGGGAAAAGAAAATGCAATCCATTGGAAAAGTTTTTACAGAGCGGGAGCGTGAGGCGATAGCCAAGCGAACCCAAAGAGAGAAGGATCGCCTGTATGGGGTGCCCGATGCTGTTGGGTTTAGTGTTGTCTTGGGACCATTGTCAATCGTGATGCGTGATGACATCCCGACAGCCGCGACAGATGGGAAGCAGACATACTGGAATCATGATTTTGTTAATCAGCAGAATGATCTGGAACTACGGGGTGTCCATCTTCATGAGGCATACCATGTGTCTGGTGGCCACCACCTGAGGAGGGGGGATAGAGATCCGTATTGGTGGAATGTTGCATGTGATTATGTCATCAACGGAATGATCCGAAGGATGAAAGGGTATGGCGTATACTTCGTGCTACCCGATGACCATCTATACGATGACTTCTATTCCAATTGTGGTAAGTCCGAAGAGTGGATCTACAGAAAATTAGTCGAGGCGAATGGGATCAATAGGCCACCACCAAAACCACCTGAGGGTGCTGAGGTAGACAATGGTCAGGGCACAGGCACAGGTGAGGGTGAGGGCGAGGGCGAGCCTGAGGATGCGGATGGATGCGAGGGCGAGGGTGATGGTGAGCCTGACCCTAATAGTAACGGCTCAGGTAGCTCACTGCCCGATGGAGAACATGGTGGTCAAGCTGACCCGAATGGGACAAAGCCACCTAGCCCCTCAGATGGTGAGGGTGAGGGCGTGACGGGTGAGCCTGACCCCGATGGTCAGGATGGCACAAGCGAGGGCGATGGTGAGCCTGAGAGCCAGATTCCTGAGGGGTTCGGTGACTTTGAAATCAGTGGTGGAGTTTGGGATGCACCGCCCGATGTAGATCCTGTACAGGAAACTGAAGAACTTGCTGAACGTGTAACGGATGCTGAGGTAATTGAGAAGGCTGTCGGAAGCGGTACTGGTGGGGGTGCCCTAGAGAAATGGACAGATACGGAAGACCCAACAGTACCTTATGAGCAACTCAAGGAACTCATGGAGTCAGTACTGCATAGCCAAGAATACTCATGGCATAAATGCAACCGGAGATTCCTGTCCGATGGATCATACTTCCCATCCACTGAGCCATCATATGGGACGGCTCACTTCTTTGTAGATGTGTCGGGTTCAATGACTGCACATGAATTACGAATGGCTTTAGGAAATTGTCGTGGTGTGGTAGAAGAACTGAACATATCAAACATCCGCATCTCATTCGGAGATGGTAACTTGCAGATGAACGTGGATGCTGATGAGCCTGACTGCCCGTGGTTCGACTACGATATGATGGTTGATTCAGTAGAGGATATCTGCATTCACACTAGAGGCAGGGGTGGTACAAGCTTCGACCCAATCTTCGACTACATAGAAGAGAATGATGAGGCTGATGAAGTACAGGCATTGATCTTTATAACAGACACATATGGATCAGTGCATGTGGATGAGCCTGACTACAATGTTATATGGCTCTCAACATCTGGCCCCAATCATCATGGAGAATGTCGTAAGCCTAGCTTCTACACGGGAGGAAAACTCTGGAGCAATAGAGAGCCGACTGAACCATGGGGAACCTTCATAGATATCAGCAACTCATTGGAGGAAACGTATTACTAATCGGGTTGGGTTGATCCACTCAGAGATGGGTGGGTCAACTCACCTGATTCAAGCTGGGATGTAAAAAGTTTTTTCAATCAAGTTCAAAAATTTTAGGGGGGAAACAATGAGTAAGATTCTGAAGGGTATCGGTAACGGTATTCGTAGGATGCTGTGGTTTAAGGTGGCACCTGCAATCGTAGCCGTTGAGATACTAGTCGAAACGCTAGGCAGGGATGCTATGATTACTGAAGATCACATGGCATCAGCATTAGGCTGTGGTAGGGATCACCTAAAGAAGGGTCCAATGTCCTACCAACGCAGATGGAAAAAGATTGATATCGGTTTCATATCTGAGAATGGCAATACAATGCACTACGAAAACAACACTCCGCCATTCTATGTTGCACCTGTAGTAAACAAGGAGGCGTACCCAGTGAACAGTGCAGTGCTTGCAGTACTAGCACATGACATCAAGACACTAATGGGTGGTAGAGATTGGATATCCCTACTTAGTATCGTGCATGGCTTGCATGGTATGGAGCATAGACCGTGGCCTACTTGGTGTAGTTACGGCCCAAGGGTTAATAACAATAACCCAATGCACACCCGAACACTGGGTGGATTGTTAGCGAAGGCTAAGGTTGATAGACATCGCAAGTACTTTGGTAATAATGTGCAGGAATATGGTGTACGCAGTGAGAGTTTAGGTTGGTGGCTTAGGCGTTACCCGTGCCCACCTGAGCTAGATATGAGCCAGTACACTAGGGAGCCAGTTTATAAGAAGGCTTACAATCAAGAGACAGGTGAGTCATTTGATAGAGGTGGCACCACCATCTACTACAATGTTGGCGACCTACAGGATTGGTTGAATGATCCATACCCTATACTCAAGCAGAGGGTTGGTGATTCGGAAACAGAGATAGTCTACTGTGTTAGCGGCCCAACACAGCACACAAGGCGAGGCAACCCAGTGCTGAAGATCGGCTTCACTAGAGATGTCGCAACCTTTGCAGGTAGGTTGAGACACTACCGATGCACTGGCTTTTGTAGGACACCTGTAGTTGAGTGGGCAATTGAAGTACCGACACGGCTAGTATTAGAGAAGAGACTACACAACATATACCTAGATCGTATGATCGGCCCAATAGACCAATGTAGATCTGGAGGTGAGCAGTTTGAAGGATCACCTAAGCGGTGGTCATCTCACCAGATGCTTAAGGATGCTAGTAGAATGCTCGCAAGCTACGGCCACAAGTACCGGAGAGTTAGTGAAAGTGACTTCAATAGTGAGCAATGTGAGATAGCAACAGGATGTGAGTGGGTCTAGAGAAAAGTTTATGTAAACCATTTAGAAAACTTTTTCTTGCTTGGTATACTATGTATACCAAAACCAAGCCAAGGCCGTTGAGTAGGTTAACTATCTTTGTTATATTGTTTATAGATAGGAGGGAAGCATGAGCGAAGATTACAGTTTCTATGAGGCACTGAAGAAGTACGACAGGGTGAAGCCTCTCCGCCTTCCAGATTACTTAGATCCTTCATCATCAGATCGCAAGCCACCCAAGGTAGACGATCCTCTTGCTGAGTTCCCACCGCCATCCATAGATAGGCTAATGAAGCATTGCTATGTGTTGATCGACACCGACACAGGTGAGTTAGCTTGTGACACCCAGTATGGGGGGATCTATAGTAATTGGCTTGTAGCACAACGAGGGATACACGACAGGTACTATAAGGTAGTACGCGCCAGTGATCTCCCACCCGAATCATACAGCCGTACCAAGGATGCAATCAAAAAACTAAGGCGTACATTTAGGGAGAAGTGGGACGAGGAGTTTAATATCCGTAAGCTTAAGTCCGAAGCCCGTTGGCCTCCTCATGATTGGTATTACAAAGAGGAGGAGAAAGAGTGAAGCGACCTTGCCGTTTGTGTGGGCGGAGAGTTACCTACCGCCCCACGAAACTACACCCAAGTGGCAGACACAATCGCTACACCTACAAGCACCGCTGTACACACGGTCAATGGTGTAAGGCAGGAGAGCCCTTAACAGGATCAGCACACTCATCAATTTGTTGCCGTCCCAGAAGGAAGGAGGGGGAGTAATGTTAGCTATCGGTTTAGGCGCAGTCCTAGTTGTTCTTATTTTACTAATGCTTTGGAGGGAAGGATGAAGAATTTTACAGTGTGGTTTAGGGTAGGCATGGACTTTAAGGAAACTATCGAAGCCGAAGATGTTTCCGATGCACAGCGTAGGTTGGTACTTAGGGTAGAGGACTACTTTCCCGATTATGTAGGACAGATAGAAGATTGTCCTTCAATTAAGGCAACCCATATCTATGACATAGTTGAGGGGGAATCATGAGTTGGAAAGAGGTTGACCTAAAGACAAGCCTTAAGATGGTCGATGGAATCGAGAAGCGACTCGACCTGCTTGATAAAACATTTTCTAAACTGTTTGAAATTATTTCTGCGATGAATCCAGAATCCACTGAGGGGAGGGACGATGAAGGATCTAAGTAAGGTGCCCATTGAGGATGCTGAACTTTTGGGGGATATGGTTGACGAGATAGGTAAATCTCTCAGCCGGATTAAGTCATCCACTATGGAGGACTTAGGCCGTGCCGAAGAATTCCTCAACATCATATGTAAGAAGTTAGGTATATCGGAGCGGATGTATCCCGATTGGCCCACGCCTAAACGCTATCACACAGATACTATGAAGAAAGTTCACCAAGATAAGGTTGCGATTATCAACATACGTTATGCGGAGAGGCTTCACCCTGTTGAATTCGATAGGCAGGCACGGGCGGTACTAACTGGTAACAGTAACTTTAAGCATGTAAAGGAAGGGTTACCTTATGATAAAATGTATTCCAATTACAAGGAGGGGGTATGAGTCACGAGGGAAATGATGAGTTACGAGAACGATTTGCGGAGGATGTCCAAGAGATGTCCCACCGTGAGAAGGTGATGACGCTGTTGGGATTCTTTTACGACTCAGGTCTGTGGATTACGGTAGACGTTGATCCGGTTAAACGGATACAGCCCACAACTTATCATCGTAGTAAGGCTTCAACGGAAACTCTAGACGCCCTTCTGGTTGCAGTCATGCATCACCTTCATTCAAGCGATGGTGATGCAGGAGAGTGGACAGTGGAGAGGTGTCAGTCAGCGAAGGATTATAGAATCTCAAGGGGGGGGTAGAGTCTAATGAGTAATCCATATTGGTGTGCCGATGCTATAGAACATCGTGCCAAGTTTAATGAGGTGGAATCAGAGCTAGGTATAATGCTGACCAACGCATTCGCTGAATCACAGAAGAGTGTAAGGTTCTCAGAGTCATGGCTTAACTCTGTGCCTGACGCACTACTACAGAATGGTGCATCACAAGCAAAGACAGACCTACTACGCAAGCTTGATGACTTAGACACCTACTTCATAGAAGCATTCAAGTCACTTAAGGAACAGTATGGGGAGGCCCCGAATGTCGAAGCCGAAGAGGGCGACCAAGAACGTACAAACAGCACTCAAGAGGATTATGCCATACGCTAGGGATGTTGGCTTTAAGGTGGAGAAGGATGGCACTCACTACTCAATGCTCTACCTCCCTGCTGTAGACAAATGGAATGATGACATACCGTCACGCTACTCACCAATACAAACACTAGGTGAGATAGCCTATTGGATTTCGCAGTCCCACCATAATGCAGATGGGATTAGACAGGAAGTTAACTGGAAAGGAAGGACACCAAGTGCATCCCGTCTTAGTTGGAATGGGCCGAAGGGTTTGGAGTGGCTCCGAGCGGTGGAAACAAAAACAAAATAAAATTTTTTTTCTTTATTGAATAACCTGAAACGAGGGAAAAATGGTAAGATCCAATAAGGCACGGGCACTGCGAATAATTACCCGTAGGAAAGCTAGGAAGAATGGGCATGATGTTGCTCTAATCTCTGACACGGGGGCACTGGAACTATATGGTTGCCTCCACCAAGGGTGCCATCTCACTTTTGAGATATGGGATTCACCCGAAATCGTATGTGGGAATATGCATCACATAGAATGTAGCGGTGAGGTAGTTCCGATACCGACCTTACCAGCAAGGCTGAAAAACTTTTTTAATAGATTGGGAAATCTATTTTTACCAGAGATGCCAGAGGAAGATGATTCACTATGAAAGAAAGTGAGTTGATCGCGAGGGTGCAAAATGCCATCACGCGGTACATGAAAGATCTTGATGATCATGATGGATCAATTGATGCACGGGTCTTTCGTGGCTTAGGGTATAACGAACCGAATGAACTACTCTCATCACTTAAGGATGCTGTGGATGGAGAGGAGTTATCACATGGTACAGTGATTGCCCTACTCTTCTTCTCACACCAAGTAATTATATCCCTTAAGTCATTAGATAAAGTAAGATTTGAGGATGAGCCTACGATTCACTAAGAGAGGGAAGTATGACAGAGAAGAATGCATTACGAATCAAACCCATTATGGATTTAGTTAAACAGTATGGTGAGGTGTACTCACTTAAGTATGGATGTATGCACTGCGACAGGGGCCTAAGGCGTAAGGAAGCGGTACCCGAAACCACTAAGGAGCAACTGGATCGTGAGTGTGAGGAGATGCTTGATAGCATTGGGAATGGAATAGATGTGATGGTGATGCAAGCGGAGGTTCGTGGAGTTGAGGAAGGTTATCAAATCGCTATCAACCCTTTCGATCAAAGACCTAGTTAACATCTTGTTCGCCCCCGGCAGCGACCCGGCTGCCTAAAAATTTTTTTATTCGATTTAATATTTATATACCATACTGTCTAAATTTGATACATGGGGGTAAACATGAGTGAGTGGACTTCAGTAAAAGACAAGTTTCCAGAGAAGGATGTACCAGTGTGGTACTTCTTTGAGCATACAGGTGTTAGCCAAGGTGAGTTCTTTGGCTTTTATGGATGCTATGAGGGGTATGTGGATGCAGATGGGAATGATGCGAGCATGGGATGCAAGCTACCTGACTGTGGTTACAGTGAGGGTTGCACTGGCATCCCCTACTTTGGTGGGGAGCGTGGGGTACTGGGTGGGGATGTCACCCACTGGATGCCGGACACCGGACAGGATAAGCCGGAGAGGCCAACCACCTAAAGCAAACCCCCTGACCCACTGTCGTGAACAATGAGGCAGGGGGTGAGGTGGGAGAGGTGGAGGGATTACCTGTCGCACCTTCTTTTACCGAACCCACTGAAAGCTACTGGACTGTGGACACTCCGTCAAGTTAACATGTAATTATGATTGTAAGTTCTGTTATAGGTTACCGTGAGACTGTTTATTCTAGTAGCGACAGTACTTCTACTGTCGTGTGCCACAGGGAATTCATACCCAAGCTCTAGCTCTATATTATTGCGAATCCAAAATGATTCGTGGTCACTCTCACGGGTGCGCGTCTACTGCGCTGACAATCTCTCCCACATCACCACCATCAACGGCATAGGGTTCACTCAGACCTCTAGCCGTAGGGTGCGCGTCCCTCCTGCGTGTAGTGCTATCCAGATTGAGGCGATGGGACATGGGCAATCATCATGGTCGGACCCAAGGGTTGTCGTGGCTAGTGAGGTGGTGTGTGTTCGTGCCGACTCAATGATGCGACTGCGGTGGACGGTGGGCTGTTAGTCCTCGTCGTAGTCCTCTTCAAAGTACTTACAAATATCCCGAAGAGCCTGTTCGTATCCCAAATAGAATTCACTGTTAGCTTCGGGTGGCTCTAATAATTCGTGCAATCGGTTTAGAATATTTTTCTTAAAGATCGCTACGCCACGCCTCATCTCTTCACTTCGATATACTAATCCCACAGGAACTCCCAATCGTAATCATCTCCCACGGGAATCCTGTCACTCCACCTTCCTGTGGGCTTGTCATAGTAGAGTGGACAAGTACCATGCCTACCTATCCAAGACCACCTTACCTTCCACACATGTGCCTCTGGCGGTGTCTCATCAGTTGGGTGCCTCCAACATGTCAGCCCAATGTCAGCCTTAGCGAACCAAGCCGCTGACCCTGCAATGTCATGACCCGTGCATACCACCTTCTTATCTGACCTTCTATCGGGTGCCATCTTGGTGGGATGGGCGATAAAGAACACATGGCAATCATGGGACTTGGCCCACTGCTGAACCTTAGTGAGCATCTTGGATATCGCATCAGTCTCACGCTCAGTTGGGTCCAGTGCAATGTAGTTGTATGGATCAATCACCAAGACTCGACATCCCATTCTCATGACAGCGGCAGATGCAACCTCTAGTATCCCATCAATTGTGGTTGGCCCACCCCTGCGGTAATCCATGAATAAAAAGTTTTCCTTGATCCACTCCATCGCAAACTCTAACTGCCCATCAGACATGCGTGGTGTTGGCCCCTCGAAAAACGGTAGGTTGATTTTCTTCTGGGCTAGTTGTGCGGCATGTAGTTCAGCAGGCTTTTCAAAAC
>Ga0208029_1001314_pt1 | contig 11293 bp, 7 predicted proteins | sample MalvireepMed_s12_FD_184242 | JGI IMG/M metagenome (GOLD analysis project Ga0208029, IMG submission 184242) | Marine viral communities from the Global Malaspina Expedition - Malaspina viral metaG DeepMed_s12 (SPAdes) (version 2) | ecosystem: Environmental > Aquatic > Marine > Oceanic | place... | reverse complement strand
GCGACAAGTAGATTTTGATTTTTTTACTGATGAAAGCACTCAGAAGTTGTTAAAAGAAAAAGAGGTAAAACTGATTACGTGGCGAGATATTAAAAAAGTTTTATCATAAGGAACTGTATTTATGGGTAATAAAATAGGGTTAAAAGAAGCAGTTTCTATAGGAATTGGCGGGATGGTAGGTGGAGGAATTTTCGCCGTACTTGGGTTGGCAGTTTCTTTAGCAAAAGGCGGAACCCCTATTGCTTTTTTAATAGCTGGTATTATTGCATTGGTAACCTCTTATAGTTACGTAAAATTATCATTGGCATATCCAGATCGTGGTGGAACTGTTAAGTTTATAAACGTAGGTTTTGGAAAGTCTATTTTTAGCGGAGGGATTAACAACCTGCTTTGGATAAGTTATATTATTATGTTGGCTTTGTACGCTTCTGCATTTGGCTCCTACGCTCCAAATTTATGGGAGATTACAACTAATAATGCTACAGATACTCATATTTATTCTAGTGCCATTGTAATTTTTGCAACTGCTATTAATTATTACAGCATAAAAATTGTAGGTAAAATAGAGGATTATGCTGTAGTTATTAAATTAATCATTCTTATAGGTTTTGTAATAATAGGTTTATATGGATTGAAAGATAGTTCTAATTTAGAGCAATTAGCATTTTCAAATTGGGAAGCTCCTATTCAATTACTTACTGGCGGGATGGTTATTTTTGTTGCCTATGAAGGTTTTGAGTTGATAGCAAATTCAGTTTCAGATCTAGAAAATCCAGAGAAAAACGTACCGAAAGCCTATTTTTATGCTGTACTTTTTGTTATTTTCTTATACATTGTTATAGCAATAGTAACTGTTGGTTCTTTACCCTTTTCTAAGATTGCAGAGGCAGAAGATTATGTGCTTGCCGAAGCGGCAAAACCGATGTTAGGTCAGGTAGGGTTTACAATTATTACTGTTGCGGCACTTATTTCTACTTTTTCTGCTATTAATGCTACCCTTTATGGAGGAAGTAGGGTAAGTTATGAAATTGCAGAAGATGATGAATTGCCACACGAATTAACAAGTACTTTTTGGAATCAACCTATTGGATTGTTAATTACAGCTATCTTAACACTTGTTCTAGTTAATTTACTAGAATTGGAAAGTATTTCTACCGCTGGCAGTGTTGGTTTTCTACTTATTTTTGCTACCGTAAATTTTGTGGGCTATAAAAAAGCTACCAAAGTAAAAGCCAAAAAAGCAATCCCTTTTATTGGGTTTCTATTATGTGTTATTGCTTCACTAGCACTTATAATTCAGCAATATAGCTCCAATCCCCTAGGAATAAGTATTTCATTGGGGATTGTAATAATCTGTTTTATAATTGAGTTTGTCTATAAACGTTACTTTAAAAAATCATCGTAGCGGAAAGCCTTTTGCAGCCCACCTAGGATGGATTTCTATTTTAATTCTACCAATTTTTAAACGGATTTTCACTGAGTTGTGAGTTGTAATAAGCAACATTTCCAGTAACCTCTTTTCCAAGCCAATAAGGTTTTTCAAAACCTTCTTTTTCTGATGCTAATTCAACTTCAGCAACAATCAAACCTTTATTATCTCCTAAGAATTCATCAACTTCAAAAGTGTGTTTACCTATTAATATTTCATATCGGTATTTGTCGATAACACCTTTTTCACAAATGTTTAATAACGATTTCGCTTCCGAAACAGATATTTCTTTTTCCCATTCAAACCTACTAGTTCCAGATGCGTTTGAAATTCCTTTTACAGTAATAAATCCCTTTTCTCCTTTAATTCGAATTCTCACGGTTCGTTCTGGATCTTTATTTAAAAAACCTTGAACAATATGTTCTCTTTTTGAAGCTGCTTTTTTGAAATCATCAGAAACTACCAAAAACTTACGCTCAATCTCTATCATTTGTTTCTGCAATTTGTTTGATTTTATCATTTTTAATTCTCCCAGAAGGGAAGTTATTATTCGCCAAATATACCATAGTTGTAGCTATTTTTTCTGGAGCAACCGATTGATATTTTTTTAATGGTCCCACCATAATGTAGTTTAAAGCTTTCATGAGTTGTTTAAAAAACCATTCTCCTGCTCTTTTTTCTTCTCGTTTTCCACTAATTAAAGAGGGCTGTAAAATATAAGTGTTGGGAATATTTATTTTTAAAACATCTTTTTCCATTTTACCTTTTATACGGTTGTAAAATAATTTGCTTTTTGGATTGGCGCCTAAGGCAGAAATAACTATAAAAGTGTTAATGTTATTAGCTTTGCTTAACGTGGCGGCTGCCATGGGAATTCCGTAATCAATAGCTTTATAAGTGCTTTTGTTGGGAGTTTTTGATTTGGTAGTTCCAATACAGCAATACACCTCATCTGCAGTAAAATCTGTATTGGAAAGCTCAAGATTTAATAAATCTACAATGTGTTCCTCAATTTTTGGGTCGGAAATAGTTGTAGCGCTCCTAGAAAATAGTTTTATGGTTTTATAACGATCGTCTTTTATGAGTTTTTTTAATAATAGAGAGCCAGTAAGACCAGTTGCACCAAGTATAATTGCTATTTTTTCTGTAGCCATAATCTAATAACTTTTCAGTTTTATAAAGTTAGGTATTATTTTTTGGGAATTTAAGAGCGAAGATTTTTTTGCTTATTAAGTAAGATTTTAATATCCTCCTGTTGTCGTACAAATCCATTCGAGTGGGAATTCTCCTTCATCTAGAGTGTTCATGTTTTGTATGGTTTCTATTTTATTACTATCGTTATACAAAGCGGTGCAATTGCGAATAAGTGGAGTAGTCTTAAATCTCCCCTTTGCTTAGAGAAATTTAGTTATAAGTGTGCATTTTTACATCCCCCTAGCTCCCTTCTAAGGGGGAATTGATTCGGGCTTCGTATTCAATATCCCCTTGAGGGGATTATAGGGGTGTTTGTTTGGTTGTTTTTGCTTCTTACTCATAATCGGCACGAGCATGATGCTCGCGCTAGCGGGGGGATGTTATCGTTTTATGCAATTTCTTAAAATGATATTGATTGAAATTCTTTTAATTTTAATAATTCCTGGTTCGCTCTAAAGTTGTTTAGTTTAAATTTGCATATGCAAAATTCAGTCCTTTTACGAAAGATAATCCATGTGGATATGGATGCATTTTATGCATCTGTTGAGCAAATGGATAATCCAGAATTAAAAGGAAAACCATTGGCAGTAGGAGGTAATGAAAAGCGTGGAGTGGTATCGGCAGCTAGTTATGAGGCACGTAAATTTGGAGTTCGAAGTGCAATGAGTGGCTATCAAGCCAAGAAAAATTGTCCAGAACTTATTTTTGTTCGTCCCCGCTTTGACCGCTATAAAGAGATTTCAACTAAAATTAGAACTATTTTTTTAGAGTATACCGATTTAGTTGAACCTCTTTCTTTGGACGAAGCTTATTTAGACGTTACCGAAAACAAAAAAGGGAATCCATCGGCTAGTAATATAGCTAAAGAAATTCGAGATCGTATTTTTGAGGAGGTGGGATTAACAGCTTCAGCAGGAATATCAATTAATAAATTTGTAGCTAAAATTGCGAGCGACTATAATAAACCAAACGGACAAAAAACAGTAGAACCCGATGAGGTAATTCCTTTCTTGGAGGATTTAGAGATTCGTAAATTTTATGGAGTAGGAAAAGTAACCACCCAGAAAATGTATTCCCTTGGAATTTTTACAGGAAAGGATTTAAAAGAAAAATCAGTTGAGTTTTTAACCGAGAATTTCGGAAAAAGCGGTGCTTTTTATTATAATGTCGTTCGTGGAATTCATTTAAGTGAAGTCAAACCAAATAGAATTCCGAAATCGGTTGGTGCAGAACGTACTTTTAGTGAGAATCTAAGTAGCGAAGTGTTTATGTTGGAACGCTTAGAAAGTATTGCAAACGAATTGGAACGCCGATTAAAAAAGAGTAAGATAGCTGGGAAAACAATTACTTTAAAAATTAAGTATAGCGACTTCAAGCTGCAAACACGAAGCAAAACCCTTGATTATTTTATTGCTGATAAAAGCCTTATTCTAGAAACAGCAAAAGAATTATTATATCAAGAGAAATTAGAAAACTCCGTCCGTCTTCTAGGAATTTCGTTGGCTAATTTAAACACAGAAAAAAAGAAAAAAGAGACGCCAATTCAAAAGGAAGTTTCTGTACAGTTAAAGTTCGATTTTTAAGGGTAAGAAAATCACTTTTTTCGAATATTTCCTATTTGTTTAGTTTTAGCTAACAATTACATAATATTGATATTCAGCATCTAAAAATTAAATAATGTTATTTTTGTAGTAATCAACCTATTAAAAATAATATATGAAAAGATTTTTACTTTCTTTATTTACTGCATTTTTATCAATATATAGCTTTTCACAAAGTGTATTTATTAATGAAATTCATTACGATAATGCAGGAACAGATGTAGGCGAAAGCATCGAAATTGCTGCGCCAGCTGGAACCGACCTTTCTCTCTATAGTTTGGTTTTGTATAACGGCTCAAATGGCACAGCGTATAACACATTAAATATCAATACTGTAGTTGCCAATTTAAGTAATGGATATGGGGTGGCTCATATTGCATTGCCGTCAAATGGTTTACAAAATGGAAGTCCTGATGGAATTGCCCTAATTGATGGGAGTAATTCTGTAGTACAGTTTTTAAGTTATGAGGGAACTTTTACTGCAGTAGGAGGTCCTGCCGATGGAATGCTAAGTGAAGATATTGGTGTAGCGGAAAGTAGTACAACTCCAGAAGGTGTTTCATTAGCACTTGTAGGGCAAGGAACAGACTATTCAGAATTTTCTTGGGAAGTACAAAACCCTTCAACTTTTGGAGGTATAAATGCCAATCAGACTTTCGGATCAATAGAAATTACTCCTGTAATTAATGAGTTTGTTTTTAACCATATTGGGGGTGATACAAACGAATTTGTAGAGGTTTTTGGTAAGTCAGGTGCCGATTTATCATCTTATTGGATTCTAGAAATTGAAGGAGATGTTTCTTCCGCAGGCACTATAGACGGTGTCTACCAATTAGGAAGTACGAATGCCGATGGGTTCTATACTACAGCTTTTTTAGCTAATGAGTTTGAAAATGGTACGGTAAGTTTGCTTTTGGTTGAAAACTTTACTGGAAGCATAGGGGAGGTAGTAGATACGAATGCTGATGGAACTTTAGATAATACACCTTGGGAAAAAATAGTAGATGGTATTGCAGTTTTAGATGGAGATGCTGGAGATTTAACCTATGCTGATGTTGTTCTAGCACCTACTTTTGATGGGGCTACTTTTACCGTAGGAGGCGCTTCTAGAATTCCTAATGACAATGTTATCAATTCTACATCCAACTGGGTTCGAAATAATTTTAATGGAGCAGGATTATCCGATTTTCCTGATATTACTGCTGAAGAAGGAGATGCTTTGAATACGCCAAATACTGTTAATAAAATCTATGAAGGAGATGGAAGCGGAACAGATGCAGTGGTGCTAATTAATGAAATTGATGCAGATACTGAAGGAACAGATATTGCTGAATTTGTTGAATTGTATGATGGAGGTGTTGGAAATTCTTCTTTGGATGGACTTACACTTGTGTTTTATAATGGTTCTAATAATTTGAGTTATCAAGCCTATAGTTTGGATGGTTATACAACCGATGCTAATGGATATTTTGTATTAGGAAATGATGGGGTGCCAAACGTTTCTCTTGTTTTTGGGAGTAACGGTCTCCAAAATGGAGCAGATGCTGTAGCATTATATCAAGCAGATTCTAACGATTTTCCTAACGGAACTGAAGTTACTACCACCAATTTAATAGACGCTGTTGTTTATGATACTAATGATAGTGATGATGTTGAGTTACTTGTACTATTAAATGAAAATCAGCCACAAATAAATGAGGATTTTAATGGTAATAAAGATTTCCATTCGCTTCAACGCTATGAAAATGGAAGTGGAGGATTAAAAAATACGGAGTCGTATGTTGCAGCTATTCCAACTCCAGGAGCTAGAAATACCAATGCAACTGAGCAAATTAATCTATTGATAAACGAAATTGATGCCGATACTCCAGGAACCGATGTTGCCGAATTTATTGAATTGTATGATGGAGGAAAAGGGAATACTTCGCTAGATGGTTTTGTAATAGTTTTATACAACGGAAATGGAGATACTGTTTATAATGCTTTCGATTTAAGTGGCTTTACCACAAATGCTGAAGGATATTTTGTGTTAGGAAATGAAGGAGTTACTAATGTTTCTCTTGTTTTTGGGAGTAATGGTCTCCAAAATGGAGCAGATGCTGTAGCATTATATCAAGGAACTATAAATGATTTTCAAAATGGGACATCAATTACAACAAATGGATTGATTGATGCGGTAGTGTATGATACAGATGACGACGACGATGTGGAACTACTAGCGTTGTTAAACTCTGGCGAACCACAGTTAAATGAAAATGAATTAGCAGATAAAGACAATCATTCCTTACAGCGAATTCCAAATGGAAGTGGAGGTGCGCGGAATACAAGCGCTTATATAACTGAAATGCCAACTCCAGGAACCAAAAACGGAGACACCGTTGTAGTGCCTACCGAGCCTATTCCAATTGCCGAGGCTAGAGCGCTTCCAGACGGAACTACCGTAACTATTAGTGGAGTTTTAACAGTAGCCGATAATTTTGCTGGTCCCGCATATCTTCAAGATAAAACTGGTGGAATTGCTATTTTTGATGAACAAATACATGGCGGGAGTTTTGCTATAGGAGACTCGTTAACCGTTACTGCTAGTCGCTCTTCCTTCAATAGTCAAATTCAGTTAGGGAGTGTTTCTTCCGTAGAAAATAACGGACTGCCTAATGAGCCTATAGAACCAAAAGAGATTACACTTGCAGAATTGGCCAACCATAGAGGAGAACTCGTTAAGGTGGTAGCTATTAGTTTTCCAACGCCAGGGAATTTACTTTTTGGAGATTCTAATGTGTTAATTACAGATGCATCTGGAACTGGAGAACTTAGAATAGATAATGATGTAGCGGGTTTATCAGGCTTAGCTCAGCCTGAAAGTTGTGATGAAGCTATCGGAGTGATTGGTACATTTAATGAAATAGCACAATTGTTACCAAGGATGAAAACCGATTTAGCCTGTGCAGAGCCGTTTGATCCTAACAATGGAATTGATATTCCTAAAAATGAAACTTTAGATCTTGTAACATGGAATATTGAGTGGTTTGGAGATGAAGGAAATTCTCCAGCAGCTGGAAACCCAAATTCAGATGCCATCCAAAAAGACAGCGTTGTAACTATTATGAAGAAACTTGATGCCGATATTTATACGGTAGTTGAAATTTCTGATGATGCTCTTTTCGCACAAGCAGTAAGTGAGTTAGAGGGATACGATTTTGTATTGTCTGATGCTACTTCCTATCCTAACGATTCGGGTACTAAACAAAAAATAGGGTTTGTGTATAAAACTGCTACCGTTACACCCAAAAAAACAAAGGCATTATTAAAAACTATTCATCCGTATTACAATGGAGGGGATACTTCTTATTTAACCGATTATCCTGCTGAAGCAGATCGTTTTTATGCGAGTGGGCGACTCCCATTTTTGATGACTGCCGATGTAACGGTTAACGGTGCTTCCGAAGAAATAAATATTATAGCTTTACACGCTCGCGCTAACAGTAGTAATGGTCCGCAGTTGCGTTACGATATGCGTAAGTATGATATGGAGGTGCTTAAAGATTCGTTGGATGTTATGTTTCCAGATACAAATCTTATTTTAGCGGGCGATTATAATGACGATTTAGATGAAACAGTAGCAGATGGAATTAATACAACGGTTTCTTCTTTTGAAGCCTTTATTAATGATCCTGATGAATATTTTTTAGCTACCTTATCTCTCAGCGAAGCAGGCTACAGGTCGTATGCATTTAGAGAAAATATGATAGATCATATTTCGCTTTCTAATGAGCTCCAAGATAATTTTATTGAAAATTCAGCAGCCGTACATTATGAATTTTACGATAGTGATTATACAAATACCGTTTCCGATCATTTTCCTGTTTCAGTAAGATTAATGCTCGAAGAAGTGGCTCCACTTGTTGTTGAGGAACTTGTAACAACTAATATTACGTGTGCCGAAGCAGATAATGGAACTGCTGTTGTTACGGTAAGTGGTGGAGTAGCACCCTATGAATATTTGTGGAGTAATGGAGAAACTTCCGACAGTGTATCAAATTTAATTCCTGGAGATTATAATGTTATTGTTTATGATGCTAATGAGAATTCAATAACCGAATATTTTACAATATTAGAACCAGAAGCTATCGAAATAACAATGCCAGAGCTTGATAAAATGTATGTAGGTTATGGAGAAAGTAACTGTATTACTATTGCTCCTGAAATGATTTCGGGAGGAACAGGTAATTATTTATATGAATGGAATACAGGAGAAATATCAGAATCTATTTCTGTATGTCCCGAAGAAACTACTACCTATACATTAACAGTAACAGATGCTAACGGTTGTATACAAACTGAAACCATTACTGTAATTGTAGAAGATGTAAATTGTGGGAATAATCCATGGATTGAGAAAGTTGCTGTATGCTATAAAGGGCGCTCATTATGCGTGTCTAAATATGCGGTTCCAAATTTATTAAGGTTAGGAGCTGTTTTAGGAAGCTGTTCTGATGAACCTGATGAGATTTCAATTGCCAGTGTCTATTTAGTGCCAAATCCTGTTCGTTATGCTGCGGCTTTGGTGGTTAATAGTAATAAAAAAACTAAATTGGAACTACATGTCTACAATTTAAACGGACAGTTAAAACAACACGTTAAGAATGTTAAAGTTAATGTGGGATACAATTTAAAAACTATTAATTTTTCTAGACTTTCTAGAGGAATTTATATACTGAAAGTTTTAGAAAACGGACAAGAAGTAAAAGATATCCGAATGCTTAAAAAGTAATATTTTTATAATTTTAATAAGAGAGCTCCTTGATATTTCAAGGAGCTTTTTTTTGATACTTTTGTTAGATGATAGATGTTTTTGCGTCAAAAAAATATCGATAGATTTAATTTTTTAAAAGAATTCCAAAACTTATAAATGAAGTACGCAATAATAGATGTGGAGACCACTGGTTTGAGTGGCAGTGGAAATAAGATTACCGAAATTGCCATTGCTGTGTTTGATGGGGAAAGAGTAGTGGACGAATTTCACTCTTTAGTAAATCCACAGGCATTAATTTCTAGTCATGTTATTGGATTAACAGGAATTGATAATGCTATGGTTGCTAATGCACCAACCTTTAGTGAGATTGCTCCAGAGGTACTTAGCTATACAGAAGATAAGGTTTTTGTAGCACACAATGTTAACTTTGATTATAATGTTATAAGAAATGAGTTTAAAGAACTCGGAATTGATTTTAGTAGAAAAAAATTATGTACTGTCCGACTTTCAAAAAAAATATTTCCTGGGTTGCGCTCCTATAGTTTAGGGAAATTATGCAGTTCTTTAGAAATTCCTTTAATAAATCGTCACCGAGCAAAGGGAGATACAGATGCCACTGTTATTCTTTTTGAAAAGCTTTTAGCAAATGACAAAAATGAAGAACTTAAAAAACAATTAAATCCTAAAAATGGAGAGGTAGCACTTCCTGCTTTATTGGCAAAAGAAACCTATGATAATCTCCCGCATACACCTGGGATTTATTACTTTAGAGATAAGGACGGGAAGATTATTTATATAGGAAAAGCTATCAATATAAAAAAACGCGTTTTAGGTCATTTTTACGATAAAAAAGCAAAGGAAATTGCGTTGTGTAGAGAAACTTCGCATATAGATTTTGAAGAATCTGGTTCGGAATTAGTGGCTCTGTTAATGGAATCTGAGGCTATAAAACATTATTATCCTAAATATAATCGTGCCCAAAAACGTACCAATAAGGGGTATGGAATCTTAGCATACACAAACAGAAAAGGGATAATGCAATTGGGGTATAATAAAACAAATTTGGTGCCCAATCCTATTAGCGTGTTTTATACTGTTAATGAGTGTATTCAGTTTTTAGAATCATTAACAGAGACTTTTCAATTGTGTCCAAAATATACACAGTTAATTCCAAGTGGGAGTGTTGTAGGAAAGTGTAATCACTATAAATTATCAAATTGTAAGGGAGTTTGTGTACAAGAAGAAAGTGCTTCAGATTATAATAAAAGAGTTCTTAAAGCTATAAATTCAGTAAAAATAACTTCAAAAAGTTTTGCCGTTATTACTGCTGGAAAAACTTCAGAAGAAAAAGGAATTGTTTTAGTTGAGGATGGTATTTACAAGGGATATGGATTTTTAGATGAAAGTACTACCATTGAAGATTTTGATACTTTTAAAAATTACATTCAATTACAAAACAGCAACAGCGATGTTATGAGAATAATACAAAACCATATACTTCAACATGAAAATGCAACCATTGTTAATAAACCTGAAGTTTAAATGTTTTAGTGTTTTTAAAGATAGGTTTAGATTAAAAACTTATAAGTAAAAATAGCCTGTTTTAATCTGTTTTTTTTCTTATCTTTAGAGGAATAAAATAGATCTCCTTCATCTACAGTATTAACAGTTAATGTGTTGATATATAATAAGTTTGTAATTTTTATTTCTTCCCTTCCTACAATACAAAACTCATTTAAAATTTTTAGTTATGAAAAAAAGTATTGTACTCTCAGTTGCATTTTTGCTAGTTACTTTTATTGGTTCTGCTCAAATAAGAAATAAGAATATAAGGGATAATGTAGGTTGGCAAAAAATAGGCGAAGTAAAAGCCAATTATGGAAACGACCACGATGCCATAAATGTTGATGGTTCTTTTAACGATTTTAGAACTTTAAAATTTAATGTGGGCAATGCCGATGTTAATATGGATCGAATGGAGATTACTTATGATAGTGGTGCAAAAGAAAGAGTTCCATTGCGTTTGGAGATTAGAAAAGGAGATGATAGTAGAAATATTAACTTACCCGGAGGGAAAAGGCGAGTTCATAAAATAGAGTTTTGGTACAATACTAAAGGAATGTTTAGTGGGAAAGCCCGTATTACTGTATACGGAAAACGATAAGGGAGTTATGTTTTTAAAATTTACATTTTTTTACTTTCCTTATTTTGTTGTAGTTAAGAGAATGTTTAAAAGTTAAATATTTACTTGATGTATTATTGATGTAGCGTATTCTTTGGTTATAGCTATAGCTTTTCTGTAGTTTCGAATTTCAC
>Ga0208029_1001312_pt1 | contig 11303 bp, 16 predicted proteins | sample MalvireepMed_s12_FD_184242 | JGI IMG/M metagenome (GOLD analysis project Ga0208029, IMG submission 184242) | Marine viral communities from the Global Malaspina Expedition - Malaspina viral metaG DeepMed_s12 (SPAdes) (version 2) | ecosystem: Environmental > Aquatic > Marine > Oceanic | place... | reverse complement strand
ATGAAAGCCGCCCAGGACGCCCGGAAGGCGAGAGGGTAGACATGACGATGCGAACTCTTGGCGATGCCCTCCAACGGCTCCGGTCTGCCGGCGAACCGCTTCCCAACGATTCCCAATGTCCGGTCTGCGGGTATTTCGACATCACCCATCCCGATGTCCGGCGCATCCTCCTCGACCGTGACCCGACCAAGAGGATATTCCAGCAAGCCCAGTGCAAATGTCGGGGCCGGGAGGAACAACAACGCCGGGACGAAGAACTTCGCCACGCCCAGGCCGCGCTCCCATCGGGTGGGACAACGAGGACGTTTGATAACTTCGTGGGCCGTCCGGGGACCGATGACATGCTGGCCGCGGCCCGGAGATTCGCTGACCGGCAGGGGCCGAGGATGCTGGTACTGGTCGGCCAGACCGGGACGGGCAAGTCCCACTTACTCGAAGCCATCGGACGCCAAGCCCTGGAAGCGGGGCGGACCGTCCGGTACGACCTGAGTCCACGGTTTCTCAACCGGCTCCGGCATACCTACGATTCCGACTCCGGGGACGATCTCCACGACCTGATGGCATGGTATCAACGCCGGGACACCGTCCTTCTGGACGACATCGGCATGGAGTCCACAACCGACTGGGCGCGAGAGCAACTGACGACGTTAGTCCAGGAACGGCATAACTCCGGCGGCTGGATGGTCTTGGCGACCAATCTCAACAAGACGGCGATGTCCGACCGGATGGGCGACCGTCTGGCGTCCCGGTTATATGCCGGGAACCCGAACCTTCCGGAGGTGTCGGTCGTGGTCAACACCGCGGAGGACTACCGAGCATGACCAACGGAGAAAAACAGCCGATTCGCCCGATTTTGTCCACCATCCGCCGGACCTGTCCCGAATGCGGCGACGATATGGTCGTCGAGTTGTTACGCCATGACCCGCACGACACGCCGGTCTTGTTCCTTGTTTGCCCTTGCGGGTATTGGGAGAAGCCGGCGGCGGACATCGAGGCCGACCTGGAAGACCGTCCCCGGATGCCGGGATTCTGAGGAGATGCAAGATGGCATGGATATACATCCCCGACTCAACGTCCTCGACTGTTTCAGCGGATATGGCGGATTCGCTCTCGGCCTTCGACTCGCCTACCCGGACGCCAGCTTCCGGACGGTCGCTTATATCGAGTGGGACAAATACTGCCAGCAAGTCATCCAGGCCCGGATCGCAGACGGCCACCTCGATGACGCTCCAATCTGGGACGACATCAAAAGTTTTGACGGCAGACCCTGGTGTGGAGTCGTGGATATTCTCAGTGCTGGCTTCCCGTGTCAACCGCATAGCAACGCCGGACTCCGCAAGGGAGCCGATGATGACCGGAACCTCTGGCCCGATACCCTCCGCGTCATATCTGAGGTGGGAGCCAAACGGGTCATTTTGGAGAACGTTCCAGGCATCCTTGTGGGAAGTGATGGACGGCCACCATATGGGGGCACCGTGGTCGGAGAGTTGGCCGAAATCGGGTATATGTCAGAATGGCGAGTTGTATCCGCTGCCGACGCAGGCGCACCACACCTCCGCAACAGGTGGTGGCTCCTGGCATATCCCAACGCCGACCTCGGCGGATGTGTACATCGGGAATCTGAAGTCCTCTCAGCAATCGGATGATTCCATGCACTCGGTGAGCCTGCCGGACTTCGTTAATCGTTGGCCCACGCCCACCAGCACCGAGAGGTTCCCGACTCCGGTGGCAGACGGTGATCGCCGGACCAACTACGCGCAGGGCGGTACATCTCTGGGCTTTGCGGCCCGGATGTTCCCGACCCCACGGGCTGGCAAGACGACCGACGAGGACGAGGAGTCCTGGCTGGCGAAACACGCCGCCGGCAAGGTCGCCACGCCACCGCTGGCATTGGCGATGAGGATGCTCCCCACGCCCTCATCCGGCGGGAGTTGGACGACGCCCCAAAGTCAGGATGCCAAGCACAGCGGTCATGGCGCATCCGATAGAACATCCGAAATAGCGGCGAAGCATACCATGCAACAGATACGCAACCGGGTTAATCAATCTGGCTACCATTCAAATCTTGAAGAATTAGTCGCCCTAGAGACTCCGGCTCAAGGTTCCCTCTCGCCCGATTGGGTTTCATGGCTCATGGGTTTGCCCTTGAAATGGACATCGCTGGAGCCGCTACCCAGAGAGGAATACCTGGACTGGCTCCACTCCCAGATGGACGGCACATGGTGGCAAGAGGAGCGGGGATTGCCGAGGGTGGCGACGGGCATCAAGGACAGGGTCAACCGATTGAAATGCCTGGGAAACGGGATAGTCCCGGCGAGTCTAGCATTATTTTTGAGAGGTACGACATGATTATCCCAGTCTACGAGGTCGGACAATTTGTCCGGCTGAAGCCCTTCCCGAGCGGCGCCGATGGCATCCGGTGCATCTGCAACCCAGACAAGGAGTCGGTCGTCAAACCGCTGCCCATCACCGCGCCCGAACTTGGCGGATGCTGGCATGGCGTCGGGACGACCGTCCTCCGGGTATTCAAGGACGGCGGTCTGTTGTTGAAGAACCGCCACGGCTTCGTCCGGGGCGCCCGACCCGACGAGGTCTGCCGCTGATGTTATTTGATTTTCAACAGGCTATCGTCGATTGGGCTGTCGAGCGTGAACGGTGCGCGATCTTCGCGGATTGTGGCCTCGGTAAAACTATCATGCAACTGGAATGGCTCCGTCGCGTCGGAGGCCGTGGCCTTGTCGTCGCACCGTTGGCCGTGGCGCAACAGACCCGCTATGAGGGCCGCAAGTTTGGGCTGACCGTTTCCTACATTCGCGATGCTGCGGATATAGACGGACCCGGTCTCTATGTCACCAATTATGAGATGGTCGATCATTTCCCGGCGGAATCCATAGATGCCGTTGTCCTGGATGAAAGTTCAATCTTGAAATCCATCGATGGCAAGACACGCGGCAAACTTATAGAGATGTATCGTGATGTGTCATACCGCCTTTGTTGCACCGCGACACCAGCACCGAATGATGTCACCGAATTGGGCAACCATGCGGAGTTCCTCGGACAAATGACCAATGCTCAGATGTTGGGGACGTTCTTCGTAAATCGAGATGGGGAATGGGAATTGAAAGGTCATGCGGTCGAGGCGTTTTACGAATGGATGGCGACCTGGTGCATGATGTTCACTACTCCGGACCAGCTGGGATTTCCGAGTAATGGATACCATCTCCCGCCGTTAAACATTGATCCGATCTTTGTGGATGTTGACCATGCCAGTTATGCCCAGGCGACTGGTCGATTATTCGTGACTGGTATGGCTGGAGTAGAAGGTCGATTGGTAGCTCGTCGCATGACGATGGATGAACGAGTGAAACGGGCTGCGGAGATCATTGGCGCATCGGACGAGCAATGGGTCGTATGGTGCGGACTAAATGACGAGGGGCGGCAATTACATCGAGCATTGGATGATTCGGTGCTGGTGGAAGGCGCCGATTCTCTGGAAGACAAGATACGAGACATCGGTCGGTTTTTTGATCAAAGCAAACGGGTGCTTATTACCAAAGTCCGCATTGGAGGCTTTGGTCTTAATCTTCAGCATTGCCACAACATGATGTTTCTGGGTATCTCCGATAGTTACGAGCAATATTACCAGGCCATCCGGCGGTGCTGGCGATTCGGTCAGGAGTCCCCGGTCAACGTAATAATCATAACGTCAGATATAGAGAGGGTCGTTTTGGAGAATGTGCAAAACAAAGAACGAGCGCATCAACTTACAGTAGCGGCGATGGCCGGTCGGGTGGCAGATTATGACCGTATGGCATTGAATGGGCAATCGGCGGCGTCTCAAGAATACGATCTGCAAGAACCCATCCAATCTGAACATTATCAGTTGATCCACGGAGATTGCAGGGAACAATTAGCGGCGATGCCTCCGGACTCCGTCGATTTTACGATCTTTAGCCCACCATTCCTCGACTTATTCAGTTATTCCGCGGACCCGCGCGATCTGGGTAATAGTCGTGATGATGACGAATTTGGAGCGATGTATCGAGAAGTAGCAGATGGATTATTGCACGTTACCAAGAAAGGCCGATTGGTGGCGGTCCATGTCGCCCAGGTGCCGGCGAAACTGGCCCATGACGGATTCATAGGTCTGAAGGATTTTAGAGGACTTATTATCCAGATTATGACAGATACGGGATTCGACTATCACGGCGATGTCACGATCGATAAGAACCCTCAAGCTCAGGCCATCCGGACCCATAGCAAAGCCCTCCTTTTCAAACAACTCAAGAAGGATGCCTCATGGCTCAGGCCAGGATTGGCCGATTTTATCTTGCTGTTTCGCAAACCTGGAGAATCAAGCGTTGCCATCCATCCGGACATCACCAATGAGGACTGGGTCACATGGGCGCATCCGGTCTGGTACGGATTGAGGGAAAGTGACACGTTGAATAAGGCCGAAGCCCGGACGGAAAAAGACGAGAAGCATATCGCGCCATTACAGCTTGGGGTCATTGAACGATGTATCCGGCTTTGGAGCAATCCAGGCGATACGGTCCTGAGTCCATTTGCTGGTATTGGATCGGAAGGCTATGTGGCATTAGAACATGGGCGCAAGTTTATAGGGATCGAATTAAAGCCCGAATATTTCAAAGTTGCGGCGAAGAATCTTGAGAGGGCAATCGCAGAACGGACCCAAATGGCGATGCCTTTGGTAATTAGTTAATCATGCCCGGTCATGACCAAAAGACGACCCGCATCCAGGTGGAGGTTAACGGCTTCACTTGGCGGGTCTACGGCGCCCGGACGGGCCTTCGCTGGCATTGTCACCTTGTCGAGTTGGTTGGCCCTCTGCCGCTGGACGGCCCGGTCACTCAACCGCTCCGGGACAAGATTCGGGCGGCGTTGGCGAAGGCTCTGGCATTGGACGAGTCCGAGATCGCCCGGATACCGGCGGACCTGATCCTGGCGTGACAGCTCAAGACCTCATCACCGAGAAGGACTTCCAGGCGACCGTCATCGCCCTGGCCCGGAAGGACGGCTGGATCGTGGGCTTCACTCATGACGCCCGGAAGTCCGAGCCGGGGGAGCCAGACCTCCGCATGGTGCATCCGACCCAGCACCGGGTCATATTCGCGGAACTCAAGACCGCCAAGGGCAAGCTGACCAAGGGCCGGTACAACAAGTCCGGCAACCGCTGGCTCCCAGGACAGGATGAATGGGGCGATGCCCTGACATCCTCCGGCGTGGAGTATTACCTCTGGAGACCGGACGGCCTGGACGGGGAGATCGAGCGGATATTGGGAGGGGAATGATGCCGCTTCCGTGGCTACAGGGGGTCAATGGATCGGCCCCTAAAAGTTGGGAATGTGGGTTCTGCCGACGCCGAAGCCGGAGGGAGGACCGCATCGTGGTTACCATCGACAATAGTCGGGCCGGGTATCAGAGACTACGGTTCTGCAACCTGGAATGTCTGCGGCGTCTCCTGACATTGTGGGAGGAGCGGGAAGGTAAATTGAAGTGCGTCGGATGCGGGGAACACTTTCCTCCTACACATGGACGCCAAAAGTACCACGACGAGGCCTGCAGGAAACGTACATGGTCCCGATCACAATCGACCAAAGAACGACGAGGGGTCAATCATGCCTGACATCGGTGACATCTGCCGAGCGCGAGACCTGGGGATGGTTGGCGGACGTCTGTACATCTGGGCGGAATGCCCCGTCTGCCACCTCCAGCGGTGGACCACCACCCGGCCCCTGGACAAAGGGACCCGCCGCAAGTGCCAGGACTGCGTCCGGGAGAAGTCCAAGCGGACCTTCAAGATCGGACGGGCGCATACCATCGACCAGATCTAACCCTCCCGCGGATATGCCCTGGACGCTTCAGAGAAGCCCATAGCGGCGTTTTACTACCACCGGCAGTAGTTCTGACCGTCCACGATATGCGGTGTGGTAGAATAACGGCGCCACCTTCGGGTGGACATTCACCGGTCACAGGGTGAAACGAACCGGGCGCTTGACTTACCGGGTGTCGCCCAACCGCACCTGGCAAGCGTCCGGGGATGATTTGGTGGAGTGAGCAAGTCGTGGCTTTGAATAACGGCAAGGCTCTGGCGGCGGAGAATCGACGCTCCCAAGTCCTCCAGTTGAAACAGGCCGGAGAGACCGAGACCGCTATCGCGGAACTGGTCGGCGTGTCCAAGACCCAAGTCCACAACGACATCCACCGCCGTCTGGCCGAGGTGCGCCGGGACGACAAGGAAGCCGTCCAGCAAGAATACAACCTCCAGCGGTCCCGCTATGAACGGCTCCTCCTCCGCTGGTGGAGCCACGCCACCGGCCCCGATGATGAGAGAGCGGCCAAGGCGACCCAGATGGTATTGGACATCCTCCGGCGCCTGGACACCATCGGCGGGTTGATACCGGAGAAGCCTTTGATCCAACTCCAGCAGCAGAACGTCATGGTTGGCGGCGTGACCTTCGCGGACCTCCTCCGGGAAGCGATGGACGGCGCCGGCCAGGTAGTGGAGGGAGAATGTGAGGTCGCGAATGCTGGGACTGATCTGGCCGTGGAAAACTAAGAAAAAAGGGCGGACGATTGAGAGCGTTTACAAAAACGGGAATGTGCGGGTCTTGTGTATCGCTGGCGGTTCTCCCGTAACTGGCGAGATTACGATTCGGACATCGGAAGTCCGGCGCGGCGTTGGATGGCCGCCTCGGCGGGTCACGACCCGCCGAACTCCATGTCCGGAATGTGGCCGCAACGTTCATGTGACCGGCCCGGCTAATCGGCCTCGGTTGTATGTCCATAATCCAAGCAAGCAAAAGTGATGACGCTATCCCAGGCTGAGAAGCGTTTCCTGGTGGGCCGCGCCAAAGCCGACCCGGACTACTTCTGGGAGTCCGTCCTCGGATGTCCGACCGTCTACGATAAGCGGGGACGACTAAGGATATTGTGCGCCAACGGCGGGTCTCCCGTAACCGGGAAGATTAAACTTATGGATTCCGACTGGACTTTGTTCTGGTACGGCCAGCCGGTAGAGTCCCGGTGGACACCATGCCTCGAATGTGACTGTTGGATCCGGGTGGTAGGGCCGAAGTCCAAGCCGCGATTGAGAGTTCACAACTCGGACGCTGCAACGGCGTTCAATAGCCTCTCGGACGCGGACAAGAAAACGTGACAACGCTCACCCAAGCCGAGAAGCAATTCCTGGTTGACCACTCCAGGACTGACCCGGCTTGGTTTTGGGATGCCGTCCTCGGTTGCCCGACCGTCTACGACAAGCAGCTCCAGATGGCGAGGGCCGTCCGGGACCATAACCGGGTCGCGGTGGTTGGCGCCAACGGGACCGGCAAGGACTGGCAGTCGGCGCGGCTGATGCTCTGGTGGATGGCGACCCGGTATCCCGCCATCACCGTCGTCCTCGGCCCGACCCATCGCCAGGTCTCGGACATCGTGTGGAAGGAAGCCCGGAGCGCATACCTAACGGCGAGGATGGGACTGGGCGGTCAGATGTACCGGACGGCCCGGTGGGAGTTGGATGACCGCCACTACGCGGTCGGCTTCGCCACCGACAACGAGTACAACATCCAGGGCTTCCACTCCCCGAACCTCCTGGTCATCCTGACCGAAGCCCACAACATCGAGCAATCCCACATCGACGCCGTCAAGAGATTAAACCCGGCCCGGATGCTCCTGACCGGGAACGCCTTCGCCAGCTCCGGCGAGTTCTATGACGCCTTCCACGGCGGCTCCGACCTTTACCACACCATCGAGATCGCCGCATCCGACACGCCCAACGTCCAATTGGGACGGGAGGTAATTCCTGGAATGGTGACCGTCCAGCAGATCGAAGAACGGCGCCGGGAGTGGGGCGAGGAGTCGGCGTTGTATATCGCCTCAGTCCTGGGCCGGTTCCCCGACAACCTGGAGGACGCCATCGTCCCGCGGTCTCTCCTGATGGACGCCGTCGAGCGGCAGCTTGAGCCGGTGGGCGAGGCCACGCTGGCTTGTGACGTTGCCAGATTCGGCGCCGACAAGACCGTGGTCTACCGCCGGCAAGGGAACGTCTGCCGGTTGGTCTGGAAGTCACAAGGCCGGGACACTCAACAGGTCGCCGGACATCTCAAGATGATGGCCGAGGACGACCCGGAGGTGGGCCAGATAATCGTGGACGACACCGGCGTCGGCGGCGGCGTGACCGACCGGCTGAACGAGGAAGGGGTGGCTGGGGGACGAGTTAGGATCGTCCCGTTCAACGGCGGGGAGAAGGCCCGGAGGTCTGACAGGTACGTCAACGCCATCGCCGAGGCATGGCTGGAGTTGGGGCAAGCCTTCCGGGACGGGACCATCGACATTGACGACAACCCGTCCGTCATCGCCCAACTCTCGGCGCGGCGGTACACCGTCCAGGGAGACCGGCGCATCAAGTTGGAGTCCAAGGACGACTTCAAGAAAAGGTCAACGGGCGGAAGCCCCGACGATGCCGACGCCCTGGCGATGTGTTATGCGGCGCCGGGTCCGGGCGTGGGAGTTTGGTGATGGACGTATTTGACAACTTTATTAAAGATTATTTCCGGGCGAGGCCGTGGATGTTGGAGGCTGATGGTAGTTTCAAGATCAGCAGCTTGGATATGGACCCAGACAACCCAGCCGAGTGGGGAGGTGTAGCCATGACATCCGACGATCAGGAGCTTGAGAACAACCCTGCCCCATCATCTTCCCAGGACTACATGGGCAATGCCCGGTATTGGATCATCGCTGCCGAGGAGCGACGGATAGATGGCTTGGATTGTAAGGAACCGATATTGCTATCAATCGCTAATGCCCTAATCTCCCTGGGTATCCAGTTCCAAAAGCAGCAAGAGCACGATTGACCAAGGAACTCCGGTGTGGTCAATGCGGGAAGCTCCTGGCGGTCAAGGCCGAGCGCGGGACGGTCATCATCTGCTATCGATGCAAGACCCGGAACGAGGCGGAGTAATGGGATTAACCGTCGAGACCAAGGACTGGAAGGCTGGCCGGCGGTGGGCAAGGCGTAACGCGATAGCCACTCCCGGCGTAACGTATACCCTCCTCCGGGACGGGCGGCATCTGAGCTACCGTTATGAGGATGGGCTGATGTATTGCACCGGGACCGGCAAGCGGGTGGAGCCCTACCGCCCGTGGGCTGGGTTTTACCGGAAGGGAGGGGATAGCGCATGACCACTCCGAAGTCCCTGGCGTGTGTCTTCGATGCCCACGGTGTCTGTCGGTTGGTCGGTTGCTCCTGTCCATGCCATCGAAACGAGTTTATACCAATCCTCAATATTGGTTCCTAAAACGCTTGCTATTCTATATGGTATCCCTTATAATATACTTAGTAAGTAAGTAAGGGATGGAGGAACCGAGATGGCAATCGAACGAATCCGAATCGCCCCGGCTGGTAAATCCCGAATAACTATTTACCTTCAGATTAGTAAGGAGACAGACCTCTGGTTGACTGGCAGTGAATTAGACAAGACTGGCGATAAGATGGATAGGGTTCATTTGATTGACAAGTCAGCCATCGTGATGCGTACCCCGGTCACTATGAATCTTCATTACGGCGAACTTCAAACAACCTAGATATCCCACTTCTAAACCACCAAAGCCCAGCCACCCAGCCCCGGCGGAGGATTCATTCCCGCCGGGGCTTTTCTTTTGCTCCCCGTTATGCTAGATTTATCTCCAGTGACCTCATCCGGCAAGTGTCCGAGGCGAAAGCCCGAAGCCGGTGGAGGTCATTTTGTCTTTCTGGGACTTCCTCCGCAAGCAAGAACCGGGCGACGTAGCGGTCGCCGTCCCGCTCAATTATGATGTTGGACAGGCGACCTACCCGGACGCCAGCTTTGAGTCTTTCGCGACCGAGGGCTACGCCAAGTCCGAGATCGTCCACGCTTGCATCAGAGAGCTTGCGATCTCAGCGGCCTCCCCAAGATATTATGTCCAGGCTCCCGCCCAAGGTGGCGGCTCCGTTGAGATAACCTCCGGCCTCCTCCACGATCTGACATCCAAGCCCAACCCGACCAGCGACTGGTATTCCTTCGTCGAGACCCTGGTGACCTATCTGATGGTCGCCGGGAATACCTACACGCTCAAGGAACGCAACCGGAGCGGCAAGGTGTCCGCGCTCTACCACCTCCGGCCCGACAGGGTCCGCATAATCGGCGGGGACCACGGCGCCGAGGGTTATATCTACACCGTCGGCGGGAAAGATTATCCCATCCCGCGAGAGGACATCTGCCACCTGGCCCTGCCGAATCCTGGCGGCGACCTTTACGGCCTGAGTCCTCTCCAGGTCCTGGCCCGTAACGTCAACCTTGACCTCAACATGACCGACTTCGCCAAGGTCTACTTCCAGAACGCCGGTGTGCCGTCCGGGCTATTGAAACTCAAGCGGCGCCTCAACACCCAGGAGGAAGCCTCGGTCATCCGGTCCCGTTGGCGGTCCCAATTCGGCGGGAGGAACAACTTCCACCGCATAGCCATCCTGGACGAGGACGCCGAGTATCAGCCGATGGCGAACGCTCCGAAGGACATGGCGTTGACGGAACTCCACGACCTGACCGAGTCCCGCATCTGCGCGGTCTTCGGTGTCCCGGCCATCCTGGTCGGCGCCAACGTGGGACTCCAACGCTCGACCTATTCCAACTACCGCGAGGCCCGGATGGCCTTCCACTCCGAGACATTGGAGCCGATGGTCAGCAGGATCCTCCGGCATCTGAACCGGAACCTGTTTGACGATTATCCCGGCAACGAGACGCTAACGGTGGACTGGGCCGAGATGCGCTCCGGCCTGGACGACCGGGAAGCCATGACCTCCAGAGTCACCGGCTTATTCGCCGGCGGCATCCTGACCTTGAACGAGGCCAGGGAACAACTCGGACTCCAGGCCGTCACCGACGGCGCGATCCGGCGCATCCCAGCGGCCATCTTTGAAGTGGCCGAGGGTACACCGGCCCCGGTGGCCGTTGGCGCCGCTCCGGTGGAGGAGTCTTTGCCGGTCGGAACGCTCAAGGAATGGGACGACCTCCCGGCCTTGAAGGCGCCGAGGGTAGCCAGACGGGCCGGGATATTGCGGCGCCAACTCCTGGAGGACCGGGAGGAGGAGACCGACCAGATGGCGAAGAAAGTCCAGCGGCATTTCCGCGGACTCCGCAACCGGGTGGACGGCATCCTGGGACGGTGGATGGAGCGGACCAGCTCAGACTCCAAGGACTTCCCACCGGGCTTTGATCCCTCCATGTTGGACCTGCCGGACGGGATTCCCGACCTCCAGGCCA
>Ga0208029_1001305_pt1 | contig 11353 bp, 15 predicted proteins | sample MalvireepMed_s12_FD_184242 | JGI IMG/M metagenome (GOLD analysis project Ga0208029, IMG submission 184242) | Marine viral communities from the Global Malaspina Expedition - Malaspina viral metaG DeepMed_s12 (SPAdes) (version 2) | ecosystem: Environmental > Aquatic > Marine > Oceanic | place... | reverse complement strand
AGCCGGAATATTTGTCCAGTACACGGTTTCCACATTTGGCACAATGACGGTATTCCATGCTTAACAGGTGATCCATGCGCCCTATTTCTTCTTTCTATCTCGGATTGGAGCAGGAAATTTGTGGAGAAATCAGGGACTGGTCCCAGCATGCGCTGGAAGGCCCTAACGAGAAGTACGGCAGTTTGCCTGTATGCCCCTACGCAAAAAAGGCGTGGGAAGAGGATAAAGTCGGCTTTTCCTTTAAATACGGGCCTAATTACCAGCCCCTTTATACTTTAGTCTCTACTTTTGATGATGCCTATGATGTCATTATCTTGGTAGATTTGGCCTATGAGAAAGACCCTAAAAAATTCCATGAATACCTTCTTGATTTGAACAAAGCTGTTTCAAGAGAGGTTTTTATACAAAAAGATATCTGGATAATGGGGTTTCATCCCGAAGATGATCCGAATGAAAACATAGATGACGGGACTTTTGAACCGAGCGTGGATATGGAATATGCGATGATCTTTATCCAGCGATTATCCAAATTACAGGAATCGGCAGAGAAATTGAAGCATTCAGGGTATTATAGTCGCTACTTCGGGGACTATGAAACTCCCCATGTTTTTAAACTAAGAGCGGATTTTTATAACAAGCTACATCAGGAGGCCGTAAGTGGTTAAAAGTAATTCCGGATCAAGAGTTAATCTTGGAAAAGGCGCATGTGCCGTGGTCCCTAAGATGCGGGGCGGCGGCATGGTAAAGAAAACAGGTGTCCGCAAGATGCGAGGCGGCGGCATGGCTAAGAAGCGGAAAAAATAGATGGCGACTCTTAAACCACGCGGGACCTTCTCTAATCCACGGGCAGTATGGGGATTACCTGAAGGAGCTACTCCGGTAAAAGATCCTCCAGAGGAAGGCGAGCTGTTCCAAGGAGAAGTTTTACGGGATATAAGCTTCCCCGTTCGCACCTATGGCCGCTCAAATAGATCAAGAGTTAACCTTGGAGCGGGGGCCCCTTCAAGGGGCGGTGGCAGCAGGAATCCACCCAGCCCTGCTACTAAATTATTGCGCGGCGGCGGTATAGTCAGGAAAGGGAAAAAATAGATGGCGACTTCTGCTTCCGTTGATTTTGAACTGGATATAGCCAGTTATGTCGAAGAGGCTTTTGAGCGGTGCGGCTTGGAAGTCCGTACCGGCTATGACCTGAAGACTGCGCGACGGTCCTTGAACCTTATGCTGGCGGACTGGGCCAACCGTGGCCTCAACCAGTGGACCATTGAACAGACTTCTATCACGCTGGCCGAGGACATCAGTGATTACCCAGGTGGTACTTTAACCATGACGGTAGGGGCCAGTGGCAGTTTTACCGTAGGGGAAACCATTACCGGCGGTACCAGTGCCGCTACGGCATCCATCACCAGCCTGCCTTCTTCCACCACGATGGCAATTACTATACCTTCCGGCACATTCACCAGTGGTGAAACCATTACCGGCGGTACCAGCGCGGCCACTACTACCGTATCTGCAGCAGTGGATTTAACCACTACCCAGAAGACTATTGACATGCTATCTGCCGTAATTACCCGTGACAGCACGGATTACGGGATCACGCGGTTAAGCAGGGACGAATTCCTGAATATTCCCAATAAAACCCAGACAGGGCGTCCTTCCCAGTTCTTTCTGGACCGTCAGATCACCCCTATTTTGAAATTATGGCCGGTTCCGGAAAATAATACGGATATCATCAAGTTTGACCGGTTAATCCGTATGGACGATGCCGATGACTATACCAATACGCTCCAGATTCCTTTCCGGTTTTATCCTTGTCTGGCAGCAGGACTGGCTTACTACCTGTCCATAAAACGGGCTCCTGAAAGAATCCAGTTGCTGAAAGCTATTTATGATGAAGAATTCAACCGTGCAATGGAGGAAGACCGTGACCGGGCTTCCCTTACCATAGCCCCCAGCTATAACTACTACGGTGCATGACCGTGTCTAAATACGCATTAGGTAAACGGGCTTACGGGATTTCAGACAGGTCCGGCTTCCGTTACCGCTTAGACCGGATGAAGAAGGAATGGACCGGAATGCTGGTTGGTTTTGACGAATATGAGCCAAAACACCCGCAACTGGGCCCTTTCCGTAAGTTCTCCGACCCGCAAGCCCTGAAAGACCCGAGGCCCGACAGGGTAGAACCCGTAGTGGTGTACGTGGATACTCCCCTTTTATCTGAAAAGACGTTTATCCCCACAAGGGTATTCGCAATAGTGGGACAGGTTACGGTGACTACGACATGAGCTTTACTTACTCTACTTTAAAGACGGCTATCCAGAATTACACGGAAAACGACGAAACCACGTTTACCAACAACCTGTCTGTATTCATAAAGAATGCAGAAGAGCGCATCCTGAAAAACGCCCATTTGAGCCTGTTCCGTAAAAATGTAACGGGATCAATGACTTCTTCCAACCAGTATCTCGGGTGTCCCAGCGACTTTCTGGCACCTTTTTCCCTTTCCTATACGTCTAGTAGCGTTAAAAGTTTTCTGGATTTCAAGGACGTTAATTTTATACAGACTTTTAACCCTAACAGCAGTACCACGGGAAGTCCCCGTTATTACGCCCAATTTGATGTGGACACTTTTATTATCGGGCCTACCCCTGACAGTTCATATACTTCTGAACTGCATTATTTCTACCGGCCAGCCAGTTTAACGGCTGGGGATGATGACGGGACCACATGGCTGAGTATTAACGCCACACAGGCCATTTTATATGGCTCTCTTATAGAAGCGTATACTTTTATGAAAGGAGAAGCAGACCTTTTACAGGACTACGAAAAGCGGTTTGCCGAAGCGATGGTTTCCATTAAAATGCTTGGGGAATCAAGGGAAGTTACGGACGAATACCGGTCCGGTATGACGATAAGGCAAAAACAGTAATATGTTTCAAGTTGAAGTTACAGCAGATGCAGGGAAGGTCGGGGTAGAAACCACGCAACACAGGGGCTTCACACCGGAAGAAATCGCAGAACGGGCGGTGAGTAAAATCATCTCGATATCAAATGGTGCGGACCCTGTAATAAAGGTGCAGGCAGAGGCATTCAGGAACCGGATGTACCATGTTATTGTATCCGCGTGTAAGGATGCAATAAGTAGTGACCGGACAACTTTATATAACCTTTTTGCTAAACAGGGCCATGAGGACATGGCTGAAATTTTGAGGAAAATCTAATGGCAAACACGCAAGCAGTAACTACGAGTTTTAAGTCTGAGCTGCTCCAGGGCATCCACAATTTTCATAACGGCTCCGGGGGCGGCACGACCACAACCACGGGAACGGGAAACACATTCAAGATAGCACTCTACACATCAAGCTCGACCATGAGCGCCAGTACGACTGCATACACGACCACGAATGAGGTTTCGGGTACAAATTATTCAGCGGGAGGGAATACATTGACCAATGTCGATCCCTCTACTTCAGGTACGACAGCTCTTACAGATTTTGCTGATACAACATGGAGTTCCGCGACGATCACCGCAAACGGGGCATTGATTTACAATTCCAGTACAACCGCAGGTTCTGCGAACCGCGCAGTGGTGGTTCTGGCTTTCGGTGGCGATAAGACTTCAACGGCAGGTGATTTTACGATCACATTTCCGGCAGCAGATGCGAGCAATGCGATCATAAGAATCGCGTAATGAAAGATGATGGTTAAGTCATGGCAGCAGGCACTTGGGGATATAGTACATGGGGGTCGTCCACATGGGGCGGCGTTGTCGATGTCACCGTTACTCTTACAGGTAACTCCGCAACCGCTAGTGTTAACTCAGTTTCGGTTGCTGCCGCTGCCGGTGTTTCCGTTTCTGGAAACTCGGCAACCGTATCCACTGCTTCTGTCACGGTTACGGCTGCTGCGGGTGTTTCCGCTTCAGGTAACTCCGCAACCGTATCAACGGCCAGTGTTACCGCTACGGGCAAGGCTACGGTCAGTCCGAGTGGGAATGTGGCAACTTCTGCGGTCGGCTCAGTCTCGCTTGTCACGAATAACACGATTGAAGTTACCAGTGATGCGTCTACATCCTCTGTTGGTTCTGTCACCGTTACAGGAACGTCATCCGTTGAAGTCACAGGTAACGAGGTTACTGCATCCACTTCGGGGGTTCTGGTCTGGGGTAGAGTTGTCCCGGATCAAACACCTTCTTGGTCAGCGGTTTCTGATTCACAAACCCCTAGCTGGAGTTCAGTAGATGACTCTCAAACTCCTGATTGGAAAGAGGTAGCGTAATGGCATCTTCATATGTAAATAATTTAAGACTCGATGAAATGGCTACTGGTGACGGTAGTGGAACCTGGGGTACAACAACCAACACTAATTTAACGCTTATTGGAGAAGCGTTTGGATATGCAACTAAAGCAGTTGCTAATGCTTCTACAGATACATTAACTATTCCTGATGGAACTGAAACTAATAGTGAGCCAAGAAGGATATACCTTAAACTTACGGGAGGCGGTCAAGCGTGTACAGTTACACTAGCACCTAATACAGCATCTAAAGTTTGGATTATAGAAAACGCTACTTCTTATACGCTTACTTTTACACAAGGGAGTGGAGCAAATGTAGCAATACTAGCAAGTCAAACTAAAATGCTTGCTACAGATGGAGCGGGTAGTGGTGCGGTTGTTTACGATATGCTACAAGATTTAGCTGTTCCTGATCTTTTTGTTGATGATGACTTAAAACTTCAATCTGACTCAGCAGTTTTAGGATTTGGTGCAGATAATGATACAACTCTTACACATACTGATGGAACAGGACTTACTCTTAATTCAACTAATAAAATTTGTTTTAATGATGTTAGTCAGTTTATACAAGGTTCAAGCGCAACTGTACTTAGTTTAGGTGCAACTGATGAAATTGATTTAACAGCTACAGCAGTTGATCTTAATGGAACATTAGATGTTTCAGGAAATTCACAATTTAGTGGCACTATTACAGTCGGCGTAGATGATACAGGAAAAGACGTTAAATTTTTCGGTGCAACCTCCGGCAAGTATATGCTTTGGGATGAGAGTGATGATTCATTACTTGTTGCAGACAGTACTAAGATTAAGGTAGGCGCAAGCGGAGATATGGCGCTGTATTTTAACGGGACAGATAATTACATGGACCTTACCCAAGATTTGAGAATCAGGGGCGGCGGCTCTGACATGATGTATCTTCAATCCACCGGGAACATATACATGGGCGGTTTAACCTCTGAACCCGCTAATGGATTCCTTGTAGTAAAATCACACGCAGGAAAATACAGCATAGTCGTAGGCGGCGGAGGCACGGATACTTTTACAGCAATGGCGTTCACCGAAGACGGTGATGCCGTTGTAGGGACTATCGCTATCTCATCAAGTTCTACTGCTTATAACACCACATCAGACTATCGAATCAAAGAAAATGTTGTGGATTTAGAGAACGCAACTGATCGGCTTAATTTGCTAAAACCTTACCGTTTTAATTTTATTGGTCAAACTGACACGGTTGACGGGTTCTACGCACATGAGGTTAGTGACGTTGTACATGAAGCAATCACTGGGGCAAAAGATGCTGTAGATGAAAATGGCAACGACATCCTTCAAGGAATAGATCAAGCTAAATTAGTTCCACTGCTCGTAGCAACTGTCCAAGAACTGGAAGCCAGAATAACGGCACTTGAAAGTTAATTTCGGAGATATTTGATGATTGATCAATCAGCAGAAGAAAATGTTGTTTTTCTTGGGGATGAGAAAATCAGGGTGGAGGATCTTTCTAAGGAACAGAAATATTTCCATTCCCAGATTCTTGATTTGAGGAATAAGCGGGGCAGGCTTACCTTTGAGATAGATCAGGTCAGTGCTGCTTTGAAGATTTTTGAGAATTCTTTCCTCTCCGCGTCCAAGAAAAAAGCGGAAGAGGTTTTGGAGGATTGATTTTCCATGCCTGAAGTTAATATCAATATCTGGTCTTTGCCTGCCGCCTTTATGCTGGAGACAGACCTTGCGCCCGATATGGTGGATGGCATAAATGATTATCTTGACAGGTTACTGGAGAGTGATGACCGCCGTTCCCACGCAGGGACGCTGGTGGGACAGATTGACCGGGGGCAACAGTTAACAATGGATTACAGGGCTCCTGAACTGGAGGAGTTTTGCAGCCTGATCAGCGGGATGGGTATTGAATATATCAAACATTTTGCGGAACAGACCGGGAACATGATTACAGGAACCCGCAGGGTGGAAGTGGACGAACTCTGGTCCGTGCATTCCTTTGAGGGGGACTACAATCCGGTGCATGATCATGGAACCAAAACGATCATGGGAATTTCAGTGACTGGCTGGACCAAGGTTCCGCAGCAGATTCTGGACCAGCCCACTGCTGGTACACCGAATTACAGTCTCTACAACGCAAGCGGCGCTTGTGACGGCTATTTATCTTTCCAGTACGGCAGAAACACACTCATGGATGTAGAGCGGTTACGGCCCCCGCAAACCACTTCAGTACAACCACAGGTAGGGAAACTGTATATGTTTCCCAGTTGGCTACAACACTTAGTTTACCCGTTCAAAGGAGAAGGGGAACGTCGGACAGTGGCGGCAAACCTGAATGTGTGGGATATCAAGGAAGAAAAACATGCCGATGCCGCGATTTGAACTTGATAAGCATGGAAATGTCACCATGAGTATAACGGCGTTGCTTGCGGTAGGGGTCCTTGGTGGTTCGTTTTATGGTCAGATACAAGAGGTACATGACCACATTAGTCTGGAGATGCACCCCGGCACAGCCGAAGTATTGCAAAGGCAGGCCGAGCAACTAAACAGGGTGGAGGTTATTTTAGTCCGTGGGGAAATAACCAGCTACGTTTCGCGTATCTGCAACCGGTCGGATAGCCCCAATATACGTGCATGGGAAAGTGAACTGGAAAGACTGCTTACACAATACGAGGCCCTTACCGGAACACCCTTTAATGCTACCCTGCTGGAATGCGAATGAATCAGGAAAAGGTATACACGAATGCCTTTGCAAAAACTACAATTTAAGCCGGGAATCAACCGGGAAACCACCTCTTACACCAATGAAGGGGGCTGGTTTGACAGCGAAAAAATCCGTTTCCGGTCAGGTGTCCCTGAAAAAATCGGAGGATGGGTAAAATCTACCTCTAATACTTTTCTTGGCACTTGCCGTGCCCTTCATCAATGGGTTTCCCTAGACGGTACTTTTCGTACAGGTCTGGGCACCCATCTGAAATATTACATAAAAGAAGGAACCAAATTTAATGATGTCACACCTTTGCGTGTCACAACCAGCGCAGGAGATGTCACTTTTTCTGCAACCAATGGTGACGCTACGATTACCGTCACAGATGCCAGCCACGGGGCGGTAGTTAATGATTTTGTTACGTTCTCAGGCGCAGCGAGTCTGGGCGGGAACATCCTCGCAGCGGTCCTTAATCAGGAATACCAAATTGCAAGCATTACCAGCGTAAATGTTTACACCATAGAAGCCAAAGATACGGACGGCGATGAGGTTCTTGCCAACAGCAGTGACTCAGGAAATGGGGGGTCTTCCGTGGTTGGGGCATACCAGATCAACGTCGGATTGGACACCAGCGTCAGCGGTACGGGCTGGGGTACTGGAAAGTGGAGCAGAGGCACGTGGAATTCTTCCGCTGATTTAACGGACCCGGCTGAGATTTTACGTATATGGACACATGATAATTACGGGGAGGACCTACTAATAAATGTCCGCGACGGGGGCATTTATTACTGGGATACCAGTGCTGATGCGGCTACTTATGCTAGGGCCATAGCTTTGTCTGCGGTATCGGGAGCTGATTCCACGACGCCCACGATTGCCAAAAAAGTTCTAGTATCAGACAGGGACCGCCATGTACTTGTCTTTGGATGTGATTCTGAAACAGCAGGTGGCACACAGGACCCCCTTTTAATACGGTTCAGCGACCAAGAAACGGTTACAACCTGGGAATCCACGGCCACCAATACGGCAGGCTCCCTGCGGCTTGGTTCCGGTTCCGAAATCATTACTGCGGTAGAAACCCGGGAACAAATAGCTGTTTTTACCGATGTATCCCTCCATGCCATGCAGTTTTTAGGGCCTCCTTTTACTTATGGCATCAACTTGGTATCAGAGAACATTACTATTATGTCTCCGTTAGCGGCCAAGGCCGTGGATGATCTTGTCTTCTGGATGGGACTGAAAGATTTTTATGTATATGACGGTCGGGTTCAAAAACTTCCCTGTACCGTCAAATCTTATGTTTTCAATGACTTTAATCTTGCCCAGAAAGGAAAAACCTTCGCTGGCATAAATTCATCTTTCAATGAAATCTGGTGGTTTTACCCCTCCGAGGATTCTTCCACGATTGACCGTTATGTAATTTACAATTATGTCGAACAGTCATGGTGCTACGGCACTATGGCCCGTTCTGCTTGGCTGGATCGTGGGATCATAAACAATCCGTTAGCGGCAGGTCTGGATAATTATCTCTACGAACATGAAACGGGCCTCGATGACGGGAGCACGGACCCCGTGTCAGGTATTACGTCTTATGTTGAATCCAGCCAGTTGGATATAGGCGACGGGAATAAATTTGTCTTTATCCGGCGTCTGGTTCCTGACCTTACTTTTGATGGATCTATAACCTCTACTCCAAGTGCCTCTTTTACCGTGAAAACAAGGAATTTTCCGGGCGGCACATACCTGAGTTCAGATGCCAGCACGGTTACGCAATCTGCTGCTGCCACCACGACTACCGTAGAACAGTTCACGGATCAGGTCCATATACGGCTTCGAGGCAGGTCTTTTGCCCTTAAAGTAAGCAGTAGCGATACTGAGGTACAATGGAGGCTCGGGTCCCCCCGTGTAGATATCCGTGAGGATGGAAGGAGATAATGGCAACCAGAAAACTAACCCAACCTGTTTTCCCTGTTCCTCCTGCCACTTATGACAGCAGGTACATGGCTTCAATTGTACGTTCTTTTTCTGTTTTCCTGCAGCAGGCCATCAATCCGGGGGAGGGACGGGCCACTAATTTTACGTTAACCACGCTGGCTGATAATGACTCCGGACTTGAAACAGGGGCCCTTTTTGCACAGAGTGGTTTTGTTAAGATTACGCAGTTAAACTTACCTCATCCGGCGGGACTCACGGCGACCGCATCCGTGGGTGACGTAACGGTAACTATCAGCTAGGGATGGAATTTTAATGGCAGAAGCCGCCTTGAAATATGATTTTGAGCAGCCAGAAACCTTAATGGTCCCTGACGGTGGCCTTGCCACTTTCCTGACAGCTACCGAAGGTGCTTGGGCGGACGAAGAAGCCCTTCCCCAAAACGGTATTGCGCAGGTAACCCGTATAGCTGACCGTCTGGCGGAATTTGGCCGCCACGAAGATGAATACATGGTCCATGCTGCGGAGGGTGAAACCGTTATCCCCATGAATGTTCTGGACGCCAACCCGCGCCTCCGGAAAAATCTTTTTGCGCAGATGGAAAAGATGGGTCTTGAGCCTGAACGCTATGTTGTGGGCAGTGAACTGAATTCCATCAATCCCGTAACAGGACAACCTGAATTTTTTCTTAAAAAGCTCTTTAAAGGTGTTAAAAAGCTCGTTAAGAAAGTAGTCAAGGTAGTCAAAAAAGCTCTTCCCATTATATTACCCATCGCCCTTTCCTTTACCCCGTTGGGGCCCATCTGGGGCGCGGCGCTTGGTTCTGGAATCGGTACTTTAGTACAGGGGGGTGATTTTAAGGATGCCCTGAAATCTGCGGCGCTATCGGCGGCTATCGGCGGTTTAACGCAGGGAATGAAGGGAGGGCTTAACAGGGCCGAGGGCCAAACCTTCGGGCAAGGCTTCAAGAGCGGGGTTCAAACCGCTGGCGGCAATGTAGGGGAACGGTTCGGGCAATTCTTCGGACGGGCAGCCGGACAACCCAGTGGATATTGGGGCCGACCCGGACGGGAAATCCTGTCTCCAGATCAGGCGGCAACAAAAGCGGCGGCAGCCGCGCAGACCGCGCAAATTACCCCGGGAAAGGCAGTCGCGCAGGGACATGACCCCTACTCTGATCTTTATTCCGGCAAAGCTCCGTATTCAGCAGTAAGAGCAGAACAACAGGCTCTTGCACAACCGGGACATGACCCCTACTCTGATCTTTATTCCGGCAAAGCTCCGTATTCAGCAGTAAGAGCAGAACAACAGGCTCTTGCACAACCGGGGGGCCCCGTTGTGCCCGCGCCAGTTGATACGACAGGCACAACCGAACCCACAGGCTGGTGGGATAAAACTAAGGACTTGATGTTCCGTGGAGGAGAGAGCGCGGAAGCTGTAACCTCGGCTGGAGACGAGGCTTTTAAAAAAGCATTTAATGAAAAAATAATCGCAGGGGGTTATTCGCCCGGAGATAAAAGCATACCGGGATGGTTGGGAATGGCTGCTAATTCAGCAGGAGAAGCTGCAAGAGCTGCAGCAGGCCCCGGATATCTTGCCAGATTCGGCCCCTCCCTAGCCCTCGCCAGCGCCGTCGGGGCTGGAGCGGGCTTTTTCTCACCACCGGAAGAGGAGGACGCAGCAAAAACCAAGGAAGAACTGGAAGAGGAATTAAAGGTAGATTCAGAAAAATACGCCATTCAATTCCCTGCGCCTCCCCAATACCAGATAGGAACGGTACGGGTTCCCGGGATATCCCCCACTTTACCTCCAATATCAATGGCAGCGCAGGGTGGCAGGATAGGCTCTGGTTTCCCGAGGCGTTCAGGAGCAATCGCGGGCCCCGGAACAGGGCGGTCTGATGATGTTCCCGCCATGCTGTCTGACGGGGAATTTGTATTTACGGCGAAGGCAGTACGCGGGGCGGGTAACGGCAGCCGTAAGGACGGTATGAGCAATATGTACCAGTTAATGAAGAATTTTGAGGGAGCCGCCTGATGGCCAGTACCACCCAAACCACTTATACGAGAGAGCTGCCTGAAGTTGAGGAATACAAGACCGGTTTACTTAAATCGGCTCAAGACTTAGTAAAGCAGAGGGCAGCCGACGTACCGCCGGTCTACCAAGTAGCGGGGTTATCCCCGTTTGAACAGGCGGCGGGCACCCAGCTTCAGGCTGGAATAGGGGGTTACCAGCCGTACCTCGACGCGGCTTCCAAGGCAACAACAAGCGGCCTCGGTACTATTGGCTCGACAGCAATGCCCATGATGCAGGGGGCTTACGGGGCGATGGAAGGGGGCCTTGGTACAGTAGGCCAAGCACAACAGTTAGCAGCCCAAACCCGTGGATTACCCTATGCGCAACAACAACAGGCGCTGGGTAGAAT
>Ga0208029_1001303_pt1 | contig 11363 bp, 20 predicted proteins | sample MalvireepMed_s12_FD_184242 | JGI IMG/M metagenome (GOLD analysis project Ga0208029, IMG submission 184242) | Marine viral communities from the Global Malaspina Expedition - Malaspina viral metaG DeepMed_s12 (SPAdes) (version 2) | ecosystem: Environmental > Aquatic > Marine > Oceanic | place... | reverse complement strand
GGGTTATGCGGTTGGAAAAGGAAAATTTTAGGCGCTAAAAATCAATCAAGGTCGAGCCATTTTTGGTCAACAAAGTTCTTAACTTCTCGTAGTCCTGTGTAATCTACTTCCTTAAAATCTTTGTGACCGCCCTCGAACGCGATTAGTTTTGCATAATCCTGAACGATGCGAACAAGTTTTAATCTTGTTATTTTCTTTTCGGCGCTTGTCTGAAGTCCCAAACGAACCTGTAAGATTTCTATCATCTTAGCTGCGTCAGCGATACCCTCGGGGTCATTACTATCCAACACTATCGTCATCTTCATTTTCTGCTGCCTCTTCGACCACTAAATATGATTTAAAATTGGTGCTCGGAACAATACTGGCTGGTATTGGTTGTCCGTGGATAACTTTGCGAGATTTAGAATTTTGAGCCTCTAAAGAGTGGATAGCATGGCCGATGGTTTGTTTTAGTTTATGGTTTTCAAATTCGAGTTTGCGAATATAGTCTTCCAGTGTTTTAATTCTATCCTCTAACCAATTAATCTCTGCTCGTAGATCACTTTCCATCCATTACTATTTATGTCCCTTGTGGTTAGGGTTACCCGCGTTGTGAGAAACGTGTCTCATTTTTACACTTCCCAAAGAACCACTAACCTCGGACATACTGCGTGGATTGGATTGATAAGGATCTGTGGCTGACTGCCAAGCCTTTCCGTATGCTTCTCGGTCTTCGACCGACTCGAACGCAACGATAGATAGAGTGGCCATCTTGCCTTCGCCAGACGTTAGTCCGAGATATTTAACCGCTGTCTCCGTGCCGAGTTCTTCAACGCAATCGGGGCACTCATTAATCTTTCCTCCTGCGTTCTTCTTTGCCATAGAGCTTAAATCAAACTCATATTCACAATGGATGCATGCTCTCATATTCATGATTAAATTTCTCCTTCTTGATAATCAATTGAACGAATCTTGTCGAGGACTGATTTTAGCCCTGCGAGTGTTTCTTGGTTTGCTATCGAGTCCGAGTCATCGAGTGATTCAATGATTTCGATTGCACGATGAAGTGCTCCCAACTGAATGGTACGCTCTGAAATATTCCAGCGTGTTTCTACTTGGTATCCATCATAATGGTGTGCCATGTTTGTTTTCCTTTGCTGCGGTGTTAAAATGGTGGGGGCGACGGGACTTGAACCCGCATGCACCAATTACCCTAGTTTAACGCACGGTATATAAGACCGCTGGGATACGCCCCGATAAAAAGCGGCACGCTCGGTAGGGGTCGAACCTACAAATCTTCGGTGTAGAAAACCGATGCCTTATCCATTTGGCTACGAGCGCTTATTGTTCCTACATTATACTATACGCCGTTGGCGGTGTCAACAGGTTTTTCAATTATCGACATTTTCTTGACAACCACTCTCTCCATCGACATATCTACACTGATAGGCCGCTGCGACAAACGATAAATCTGATACGCCAGGTACAAAACGGCGCCGTTCATCAATAACTGTGTAAATACTTCGTAACTCATGATACACTCCACACGGCGGTGCGGCGGGCTTGTGAAAAAGGTGAAACTCCATTCTCAATATTGTGGCAAAACCCCACCTGATGATTGCCAGGAATAATCGCGACAAGCGTTCTGTCGCCATCAGCCTCAATGGCTGCCCAGGCAGCCGAAAAGCCATGTGGGGCATCATAAATATCATACATATGTTTTTCGTCGTTATCTTTAAAAATCGCAGTATAAACCATATTAACTCCTAGTTTGGTTCGGGTTCGCCACAACGAATCTCATATTTTTCGTTGCTCTTTACATAGTAGAATAGCATACCTGGATAAGTAATGCAAGGGAAATCTTCAAGTTCTAATGTTTTCTTGACATTTTGGATTTCATTTGGCGATGAGATAGTCAGGTATACTTCCGCTGTGGTGTTTGTGACGAATAGGATTTCTCCTAAAATAAGAATAGTTATTTTTAACATTGTTTTTCCTTTAAAATGGTGGGTTCGGTGGGGCTTGAACCCACGACCATCGGATTAAAAGTCCGGTGCTCTCCCAACTGAGCTACGAACCCCGATGGGCTGAAATACGCTTAAGCGTGACGTTATAGTATTCTTCGTCGTTTTCCATACAGATGTATTTACGATTGCTTCTGATGGCTGCGAGGGCCGTTGTGCCGGCACCTACGCAACTATCTAATACCAACTCACCCTCGTTGGTGTAAGTCCTAATTAGGTACTCAAACAAAGAAATTGGTTTTTGAGTAGAATGATAAGTTTGCCCTTCACTCTCGGCTGTCTTAAAATACTGAACACTTCGAGGGTAGCGTAAGCCTGTTTCACTCTTAACGAGTACCGCGCGCTGTTCGCCATAAACATCAGTGGGTCGATGGGCAGAGCCTTTATTATATGGCGTACTCTGCCACATCTGCGGGTTATATGTGGGAGGTTTCCGATAAAACACACACACCTCTTCGTGCGCCCTCATCGGCATACGCTTAGAATTCAAATAGCCAGTTGCCTTTGACTTCTCCCACACCCAGTTGTATCGAAAGTTCTTGATGTTAGAAGCGATTAAAATACTGGTGAAAGGCTGAGATGCCGTCAGGACAATCGCGCCATTCGCCTTGATGACGCGGTGATATTGTTCCCATAACGGCTCGAAAGGGATTAGCGTATCCCATTTACATTTGGTTGTGCCGTAGGGCAAATCACACAGAATCATATCAACGCTGTGATCTTCCACATCTTTCATTAGCTGTAAACAGTCGCCCAGCAAAACTTGACTTTTCATTTATTTATATTTCCTTAGAGTATTGTCGTGAACATCTATAATCTCACCTGTGGCTAAGACTTTGACTGTCCACCCCATTTCGCTGGGCCAATCCTTTTTATAAAAACTCTCGCCCAAATCATGTATACTGACGGGATCATAGATTACCACCCTTTCCAAAAGTATGACTGGCCCCTGGTCGAGCCACCTGCACACATCGCCTGGTTTCAATACTGCCTCAACTTATTTATTATAGCACTAAGGTTTGTGGAAGTCAAGCCCTTGCTTTATAAATTTTATATTCCGTGCGTAAGTTGTGAAGATTAGTTGTAGAGTAACCATGCTTATCATTATAGTGTGGGTTTTGGCGATCCCACACAATCGACACCCTGTCGTGCATATACTTTTTACCGATAGCACCCACTACAATGCCAATCCATTTGTTGTCACCGCTTCGACTATACTCAACAACCATATCCCCCACAACAACGTGGCGGCAATCGACTCTAGTACACATTAATCTACCCTTCCTAACAATTGTATTTCCCACTCTGAAAAAAATCTGGTATGCCCATCAAAACATATTACCTCGTACCAAGGATCGTAATATCCCCATTCTGGATATGGTTCTGGGTCTGGTTTAGTTCTCATCACAATTCCGTAAAAATAACCACCATAAAAATCAGCGGTGGAATTCAGAGAGCCACAATAATACATCTGAAACTCATAAAAGCATCTTACAAGATCGCCTTTCAAAAATTGTGGTTTAAGTTTATCCACACAGTAAATATCAACCTATTTCGGTGCGCGCTTTAAAAATCTCTCTTCAATGATAATATAATGGGGCTTGCCGGGCGGCAAAATACGATACCGCTTTGCTCCTTTCGCTGCGGAATGAATGTGTTTCTCAACTCCTACAATAAATCCGCCGTCCTTCATAAACCGCGTGACGCAATCGCGGGCGCTGCTATAATCGTTGATATGGTGTGTCTGAATATTTTTATAACTATTGCAGCTTGAGCGAGCCAAAACATACTCTCCCAGAGGTAAGCGAGACTCCTTGTTGTACTCAGCAAGCACCTTTTGAGAATATTTATTATTATACATTCTCTTGAACTTATGCTTAGAAGGAACGTCTCCATCAATAATCACCGAAGAAATATCATTATAATATCTCTGGGTGATGTGATAGTGTGCCAACACAACTGCGTCGGTGTAATATTTTGTGCGATAGATGTGCCCCCAATCAATGTGCCTCTCTTCGTTAGAATCGCTGCACTTATCAAGGATCTGAGCAAGTACCTCATGTTGGCGTTTTGATATTGTTTTACCAGCTTCAAGTTTAGCCTGAATAGACAATAAAAACTTCCGATCCCATCCTTGACAAAGGGAGCGTGAAAGCGTGGCGTTGATGTTGTCAGCAAGTTTGATCACTAGAGTATATCCTACCATTTTTATATAGGATTGTCAAGCTAAAGAAGAAATTATTTCCCCATTTCAATAATAACTTCTATCATACCAATCGGAACCTTCACTGTAACCAAGCGCCAGTTGTGTTGCTGGAGCGCTGTACATGCTTCTTTAACCAAGGGATCGAGAGGGGAGTCGGGCTTATATCGCTCAACAAACAAAGTAATATGTTTTCCAGCTCCGTCAGATTCAGCGCAGGCATGTATTCGCGCGTCCGTGACCGCTGAAACGGTTTTTTCGATTAATTTCACGGCTTCTTCGTCTTTCAGTGTCCGCTTTATTCTACTAATATGGGCCATTAGTTTAGCACCTCAATTTTATCGTTAATTAAATATAACATCGTCCAGTTTATTTCTCCACTCTCATAACAGTATACCACAACTCCTTTACTATCGCTACCCACTTCCATAACAATTCCATATTTATATATGGGTTCGATACCCTTAATAACACGATCTTCGTCAGCTTGGAAGCCAGCATAATCGACCACCCATCTGACCAACTGCCCTTTCTTTAACACATAATAACTACTCGGTCAAGTTTGTTTTTAAAACTTTTACCCCCTGCCGGTCGTTATAATACATCACTTCATGATCTACACGACCTTTGAATAAATTACGAAGATTAATCAAAGATGCATCATGGAGTCTCCCGTCGGCTTGCAAAACCACCCGACTATTCCCCCTATTGCAATATCGCACAGCATCTCTGTGGACTGCTTTAAGGGAAGAATAAACACCAAGAAACTTATCAAACCTGTCAAAGAGACAGTAAATATATATTTTTGTCATAGGGGCAATTCATCAACATCTGTGGCGGCGGCAATAGAACTAAAACGCAAACATTTCAAACAGTAATCGAGTTCCATGCGTTTAATGGTAATCAGTTCGGAATCATTCTCTTCTATGGCCTTATCATATTCCTGCTGCGTTACATCTATCAAGCGTAAAGATTTTTCCAACGCACCCGCATAAAGCATGTTGAACGCAAAATGATCTGCCTTTTCTTGTGCTTGTTCAAAAGGTCCATCTATAGGGGGGAAAGTCTTTCCTATCAAAAACATATTGTGTCCTCTTAATTAAATAGACCGTTACCGTCATAATGTCAACGTGTCCGAGAACAACCCTTACATTTATAGCGGCGCCGTTGTTTTCTTTCCTTAGGATTTAAAACAATTTTATTAAAATTATTTATACTATCTGTCATCAGACGGCCGCGCGCCAAAACTTTTATCTTGTTTTGGTCTTTCAAAAACGCACCACAAATTACAATCTGGCTAGTAGGGGTGTGTAACAAATACTCACCAGGATATATTTTATCGGTGTCTTCTATTGTGCGAAACTTCATTTTAACTCATCGACATTAGTCTATCATATACAGTATGCTTTAGATCTGCAAGTTTGTCAAGTGTTTGTTCTCTCCGCAGAATTTTAAAAGCGATATTCTCCGCAGAAAATTCGGCTTTGTCGCTTGTTAATCCTGCTGAGCGAAGTTTTCTAATTTTAGCCCTGAGTCTCTCAATATTTTTCATAGCTGCCTGGGGCTTCTGCAATGCAAACTTTTCGATTAAATTAATTTGAGTCATGATGTCATCACTTTTTTTGCGCGCAGTCACATGATCAATCTCTACTTGTGTGGGGTCGGGCTCTACGAGCCACCGCTCTTCCAAAACAGAATAGAGACCTGATGCAATATGATGTTCACCCATATTTTCCACGTACAACTCAACTTCGTATCCGCCAATTTTAATATTATGAGTGTTGTTCCAATTCATCCTTATAGCATCAAAGAGTGATTTTACCATCTCTGTGTTTTCATCGATTTCACTAAAATCAACAATAATATGTAAATCAACGTCAGAATATTTTGACCAATTATAGTTGGCTAGCGAACCAGTTAAACGAATATCTACAGGCTCAATGGTCTGACCAATGCTCATCCCCTCAACAAAATCCTGTGCGATTTTTAAAAGACGTTTACGAATCTTCGGCTTCATTCTATTATCGCGAAAGATTTTACGGTCTAGTTCGGGTTGTTTTTCAAAAGTTGTTGAATCTATTTCTTCTTCTAATTGTTTATCGAATGTAACATGGCTCCCCATTTTTTGGGTATAGGGGGATGTGTTTTTTTGACCACCTTTATTAAGCATCTTGTTACGGTCTTTGACATAACTTCGGATGCGATTTTTATAAGAAGAGTGTTTTTGACTTGCTTCAACCAATCTCCACCATTTATCCATATTTACGCTTCCCCCTCTTTCTCTTTACCATCATAAATAGTCTGCTCTCCGTCTTCAAACGTGATAATAGTTCCATTTCCGGGGTGTGAAGCAACGTGAATCTTGATGAAGTCATCAAACGCATCAAAAAACGCAATACTCCCGCGCGGCGGTGGGGTAAGCCAGTGAATAACAGTATGACCGGTGGCAAACATCACCCCTTCTATCACAACTCCTTCGCCGGATATTCCTGTCTCATCTCGTTGGCGACACACCGTAAAGGATCTAATGCCCTCTGGAGCGCGGTTGCTCGGCTTCTTGGGTTTTAGATCTTCGGGTTCGGTCGCCAACTCTGAAACTTGTTCAGAATCGCTCATCAAGCCTCTCCTTCGTCTGTGTTTTGCTCGGCTATGTTCACCAGCACCATTTCTTCAATAAAACCTTTTAGTGCTTTTTCAGAGGCGATCTCATCGGGACACACCTCATCAGGCTCTCCTAAGGTTTCTCTTAACGCCGCTATTTTAGCTCTTATTTCCTCACAAGAAAGATCGATCTTGTCAATCTTTTTGATCATTCGTGTAAGGGTTGTGATTTTTTTATTTTTAGACATATTTGTTACCTATGAAATACAACAGACCAATCTACTTTAAATAGTGGGACGACCACCACAACGTCCTCTAAAACATTAATACCGTGTTCGGACTCTCCCATCAAAATAGCCATTACATACCCAACAAGCTGTCCATCTTCATTAAAAACACCGGACCCAGAGGCGCCGGACCACCCGTAAGAGTGCATAAAAATATGGTCATCTTCAGAATAGCCCATGACTTGTCCTTCTATTGTTAGGGCTCCAATATTGTTGGGGTGACCCGTATACACCAAACTAGTTAAAGGCGCAAAGGATTTTATCCACTCCGTATTTCTAGGCACACTTCTCATAATTGAAACTGGTGAAAGGGTATTTATTTTATCTACCTCTATTATAGCATAATCGGTAAAAACGTTAATCTCAATAATTTTTTTACAACTTTTATAAGGATCCTCCGTTTCCCCTTCAACAACAATTCTCACAAATTCACAGTCTGGATTCACTCCATGAGCCATTGTTAATATAAAATAGCGATTGTCCACCGTGACATACGTGCCGCTTCCCGCCGATACCTTCAAGTTATCGGGCGCCAGAGACACAACCTTTACTGCACTTTGTCGGGATATCAAAGTGGCTCTTTTTAAACGAGAACTCTCATCTACATTATTTAAGGCCGTAATCTCTTCCCTGGATGGCACCTCAAACTGTTTGGTAGCTGAATGGTAAGTGAATAAAACCAACGATCCGACAAGGGCGAGCGGCCAAAGAACACCTATGATTTTATAAAATACCGTTTTCATCGTGTTAAACCTGTCTTTGATAACTAATAAATACGGGAACCTCCTCTAATCCTGATTTCTTGGCAAACCATAAAAGGTCTTCGTTGCCTGTTATTTTTGCTCTGCCATTTTTTCCTATAGCGAGAAAAACGGGCGCCTGCGATCCATTACGAATGAAATCTTGATAATTACCATCAAAAGAAAGTTGATCCCCCCTATAGTATGTAGAAGAATAAGGCCAAAGTTCCTTAACTGGCATCATAACATGATAAGCCATATCTGTGGTGTCGGTGGGCACATCATATACTTGAACGCCTCCTTCGGTCCAATCAGCAATTAACTCCTCAATTGTAGGCGCTGGCGTAGGTAGTGGGGGTGTTGCGTAAGCCCGACCACCCACCGCGCCAAGAGCACCGCCGAGGCCCCCAAAGTTCCCCATCTCCCCCCAGCCTTCTCGTACTGTACGGATGGTGCCTTGGATATTCGTTCGATGAATCGAAGTCCAATCAATAATTTTAACTCCCTTGATTTTTCTTACAGCAGGCATCAATATTTGATCTCGATAATTTACACGACTTTGTGGACCCAACAATTCAAACTTAATTTCAAAAGGAATATACTCATTAGAGGGATCGACATATTTCTTTTTATCTGCTATGGGACGCACAGTAGTTACGCCGGCGATTCCCCGAATCTCTGCAGCAGTTTCTGCTTCTGAGCCACCAACATCATCATTAACCGTACACCCTATCGTCATCCTATAGATGCGTAGATCGTATGTGGGGTCTCTCTCATTCAATAGTTTATCTAGTCTCGCAAACCTATCTTCGGGGCTCTCTTTCATTCGCACGCTGCGGATAGAGCGGGTAAGCTGTTCGATGCCTTCTCGTTGGAGGCCGTGCTCGGGGACGTGACCGCCCATCGCGGCCGTTCTTACACGAACCTTCTGATCGAACCCAACGGGCTTGCCGAGGTTGCGCTCCTCTTCGTGGTAAGCCAACGGGCGCGGAGCAGTCGTGTTGCGGGGAGACATCTGTCCCAGCGACCAAGGCTCCATATAATCGTGAATAGCTATAAGTTTTGCGACCGAATCCATATCGTTATAGTTATCTCGGAACCACATAAGCATTAGCACAATAGCCTCGGCATAGTTGCTGCCTCTATCCGCTTCCGCTGCCCACGCTCGATCCATTCCAGCATAAAGGTTCTGGAAATGCTGTGGGTCGTTATACTTTTCTTGGCGCTGTTTGGCGTCGTGGAGCATAACGCCGGCTTTCACGTCCAGTATCTCTTCAGCGGCGGCGGTGACGAATTCGGGATTCGCGTCCAATACTTTCAGGAAATCAATCGTTTGGTCGATCTCCTCTTGGGAACTGCGATTACCCACGATGATTTTAAATGTGTACTCGAATACAATGTGTGGTCCGGCGGGATCGGTCGAACCATGTATCGGCTTAACGCGCATTTCGACTTGCACATCTTGAGGCAACGAAGTCGCTTGTCTCCTGTACTGGTGACCAAAAGGTAACTCCTCTTGACGCGGGTCGTGCTGAGCGCGCTGATATCGGCGATAAAGATAGTTTAGCTGCTGATACATATGTGAGTTCAGGACCGGAGAATCTATCCAATATCGGAAGGAAGGGCTCGGGGTGCCCTCAAACATCTTCATAGCCATCAGTAGAAAAGCCGGTTCTCCCATATCGTGAAAAAGGGAGCCTTGGCCCATGTCCATATAAGGCAAAAGGGTGGCAGGAATCACAAGCTCTGAACGAATGGCGGTCTGTTTAGACTCGGGATCTCGGAAGATGAAATCAATAGATACCGGGTCATCAACAATCAAAAAGTTTTTAAGATCGCCGGCTTCTTCAAGATCGAGAAGCGCTTTCTTTGACTTGTCCCACGCTGTTGGTTTTGCGTAGTCGCCGGCCACCAACGCAGTGCGAACTTTGGCGTTGATCTCGTCAGCATTTGATTGCTCGTTCATTTGTTCTAATTGTTCAATAAAATACCGGTAATCGTCGGTGTCCGTGTCACCGCCACTACGGACCTGTATTTGAACCAACAAGTGTGCGGTTTCTGCACCATCTAGTCCTTCGAGCATTTGCACTTCATAATCTGTCTCTGTCTCACTATCATAGCCAATAGACGGCATATCGCCCGCAACATCATCAAGACCTATTTGTTCCTTAAACGTGCGAACGCCGACTGCTCCCCAACTATCTTCGGGGATAGGGGCGAAGTCGCGGGATCTATATGTTCCGTGTTCCCTCACAACATCAGGCCAGCCTAGGTCAATTTGTAAATTTACAGTGGCCCAAGAATCATACCAGGGCACGTTGTTATCAAATACGTCGCCGGGTTCCGCCATATCGTATCCGTAGCCCGTCACAATACCACCTCCGTCATCGGAATCGAAGCCAACGTCTTGTTCGATCTCTTCGAGCGTACCCTCCATTTCTTCCCACAGGGCTTCAGCACTGTCGGCAACCTCGGCGTTGGTGTTCTCACCTAGGTACTCAAGGAATGACATAAACTCTTCGGGGTCGTTGGAATGCTCACCGTTTTCGTGTATTACAGTAGCGCCAAGCTGATCGACTAAGGCTGCGATGTGGGGCCACGCCCACTCATGGGGAACATCGTTTGCACGGCCCTTAATTTGGTAGATGGCGTCTTCGTGCTCGGACCAGGCGAGCGTCACATAGGACTTAGATTCTTTCTGTCGGCGGTCCTTCTTGCGTAGAGAAAATAGCGTGTCTGCGCGGGAATCGCCGCCGCAGTGTCCCATTCGGGAGGCTTCAATATCGCAACTAGAAGTCTGAAGGTCGTACCAATAGGAGCCGTCATCAAATTGCAGAACAATTTGTTCGGGAACCTCATGAGCATTCATCACTTCTTCTGAGTGAGCTTCGGCATCCGGGATAGCCCTGTGGGCATGCCGTTTCTCTGTGAAGTCTTTGATTTCCTCGTAATAAGTCGGGTCTAGATTTAACATACTAAACAAATAAGGCGCACGACTATACAGAACCTCGAAGGTTGAAAGCAAAAGGGCGTTAACTCTTTCTTGTATCTCCTCGACCGCTTCGCTGGGTACTCCAAGCTCACTTAGATTGCGGAAGATTTTTTGAAAGCCGCGCTTCCATTTGGCGAGTTTTGTGTTCTTCAATAACTGCAGCGCGTTTTGAATCTGAAACTTAACTTGTTGGAGTTTCTCGGAATCTCCTTCTTCTACATCAACGGTGGAGCTACCCTCAAGTACGCCGGCGTCACTCAATGTACCAAGCAACCTGACCATAAACTCTGTTTGAAGATGCTCGCTGCCGAGTCGTCGCTGCTTCCAGCGCGCGCCCATCCACGTCTTAGCTTTTTCGGAAGCATCGGGCAATGTCTCTTCGATGCGGTCGATGATGACCTCGGGCAACCCAATGTCGCGGACGCCCTCATTTAGACGCATCTCGTTAATATATTTAAACCAATTGTGACTAGAAAGACTCATTTATTTACACTCCATCACAATAAATAGTTTGGTATTTGCGATTAAGTTCATAAT
>Ga0208029_1001296_pt1 | contig 11436 bp, 11 predicted proteins | sample MalvireepMed_s12_FD_184242 | JGI IMG/M metagenome (GOLD analysis project Ga0208029, IMG submission 184242) | Marine viral communities from the Global Malaspina Expedition - Malaspina viral metaG DeepMed_s12 (SPAdes) (version 2) | ecosystem: Environmental > Aquatic > Marine > Oceanic | place... | reverse complement strand
CGGTTTTTCTGAATTTGCCCAAGCGCAAGATTCTTTAGTAACCACCATAGACACGACTTCCTTATATTCTAAATACAGAGAAGATCAATTTTACCTTGGGCTTACCTTTAATCTCTTAACCAATAAGCCAGAAGCGATGGAGCAAAACGGCTTTAGTGGAGGTCTCCAGTTTGGCTATATACGAGATATGCCCATCAATAAACAGCGTAACTGGGCGATTGGTCTTGGTGCAGGTATTTCTATGAACACCTATAACCAAAATTTATTCGTTGGAGAAACGCCTTCTGAAGAAAGTATTTTTCAAGTCATAGACAATCAAACCAATTACAATAAAAACTGGTTTACCACCTATTTAGTCGAAGCACCGCTACAACTCCGCTGGCGCACTTCTACGGCAACTACATACAAGTTTTGGAGGATTTATACCGGAGTTCAGTTAGGATACATGTATGCCTATAAATTTTACTTTGAGCAACCCAATAATCAAGTGACTCAAACAGACGTTCCGGAATTCGATCGTTTTAGAATGGGACTTACTTTTTCTTTTGGGTATGATACGTTCAATTTCTATTTCTACTACAATATCAACCCTATGTTTAATGACTCGGCTCAGATTAACGGGAGTCCAATAGAGCTAAACAGCCTTAAGCTAGGCTTAATGTTTTACATTTTGTAGAAATAAAACACGAGCAGTTGCGGCAAACCGCCAACCAAAACTCCCACTACCAATTCTGTCATAGTATGCGCCTTGAGTTCCAATCTGGAAGCAGCAGTTAAACCGATCGCAATTACCAGTGCCCCAATGATCATCAAGTAGTTTGCATTATAGATCATACTCAAGGCCATTACAAAAAACAGCACACCTGCAATGCCCACCATATGCAAACTGGTCTTGAAGTTCAATAAACTTAAAATAAAGGCTGTTGCGGCAGTAATAAGAATCCCCAGGAAGAATATATAAAGTTCAGGAAATTCGTAGCCATTGATAATAATACGCACAATGAGCAGCAGTAAACCTATTTGTACGAGAAGTGGGATACGACGCTCTTTTACCTCCTTTAAATGCACAGAGCTCACCAGTTTTACACTTTCTAGCAAAAAGTAAAACAATACCGGCACAACGATCGTAAGTATGCTTATCGCAAACAATTTGGCATACATAAACGATGGTGGTACAAATTTAGGCGTAACCGAAAAATAGATAACCACACCAAGCAACGGCATAAAAAGCGGATGCATTAGGACTGAGAAAAAGCGTAAAAAATATTTCATTAAATCTCTTTTCTTAGTCTGGCAACAGGAACATCTAACTGCTCCCGATATTTAGCAACCGTTCGTCTTGCAATAGGATATCCTTTTTCCTTTAAGATCTTCGCCAACTTATCATCGGTAAGCGGCTTACGTTTATCTTCTTCTTGTATCGTGATCTCTAAGATCTTTTTGATCTCACGCGTTGAAACCTCCTCACCTTGATCGTTAGTCATGCTCTCACTAAAAAATTCTTTGATCAACTTGGTTCCGTAAGGGGTGTCTACATATTTACTATTGGCCACACGAGAAACAGTAGAAACATCCATCTCGATCTCATCGGCAATATCTTTTAAGATCATCGGACGCAAATTGCGTTCATCGCCGGTAAGAAAATATTCCTTTTGATAATCCATAATGGCACTCATAGTCACAAAAAGCGTTTGCTGTCGCTGTCTGATGGCTTCAATAAACCATTTTGCAGCATCTAACTTTTGTTTAATAAACATTACCGCGTCTTTTTGCGCCTTACTCTTTTCTTTGGCAGCTTTGTATCCTTTGAGCATATTAGTATACTCCCGAGAAACATGCATTTCTGGTGCATTACGACCATTCAAGGTAAGCTCTAATTCACCATCCCGAATATTGATCGTAAAATCTGGAATCACGTGCTCTACCACCTTTGTGTTCCCGGCGTAAGAACCGCCTGGTTTTGGATTGAGGTGTTCAATTTCATCAATCGCATCCCTCAATTGATCTTCAGTAATATCAAATTTTGAAAGTAAGCGTGAGTAATGCTTTTTACTAAAATGATCAAAGGCATCAGTCAAAATATCTTTGGCCAGCGCAACAGCTTCGGTCTCTTCTTTGCGCTTTAACTGAATCAATAAACATTCTTCAAGACTACGCGCCCCCACTCCGGCAGGATCGAGATTCTGCACGATCTTCAAGATCTTTTCGAGATCCTCTTCCGTAGTATAAATATTCTGCGTGAAAGCAAGATCATCCATCAAATCGACGAGTTCGCGTCTTAAATACCCACTCTCGTCTACGCTCCCTATCAAAAATTCTGCAATTTGCATTTGCTCCTCATTGAGTCGATAGGTATGCAACTGACTCATCAAATGCTGTGTAAACGACGTTCCGGAAGCATAAGGCACTTGCCGCTCTTCATCATCTGCGCTATAATTATTGCTGTTTAAACGATAACTGGGGATTTCATCATCAGACAGGTAATCATCAACATCGATCTCGGTCTCGATTTTTTCAGAATCATAGTCCTCATCGCTGCTGTTATCAAACTCCTCAAATTCATCTTTAGCATTCTCTTTCCCGCTGTCGAGCGCAGGATTTTCTTCAAGCTCTTGCTTTACGCGTTGCTCAAAAGCTTGCGTAGGCAATTGTATTAGCTTCATCAGCTGTATTTGCTGAGGCGAAAGCTTTTGTGAAAGTTTAAATTTGAGTTGTTGTTTTAGCATAAATAGTATAACATCGGTTATTACAAAAATAAAAAAATGCATCTACCGATGCATCAGAATGTTTTGTTAACAGAAAACAGGCGTAATTTTTGCTTTGATATAGACTACGCTGAGTTCAACACCCATCAAATAAAGCCTTCACCCACATTAAGGAATAAAAATATTATTCTTGATCGCATAGATCACGAGGCCGGTACGGTTTTTTAAACCCAATTTTTGAAATACAGCTTCGCGATAACCTTCGACAGTTTTTGGACTTAAAAACATTTTTTCTGCGATTTGTTTGTAAGTCATTTCGGTACAAGCGTGCTTTATAAATTCAATCTCGCGCTCTTTTAGAACAATTTCCTCTTCGGTTTTACTTTCGGTTTTATTTACAATACGTTCTACTGTATTTGTATAATAAAAGCCTTGCGTCATCACTTCGTTTAGCGCCAGTTCCAAGATATTCTTTCGGGTATCTTTAAGCAAATAACCTTTAGCTCCGGCGCGAATCATTTGCAGTACGACACCTTCTTCTTCCTCAATTGAAAGTGCCAAAACCTTAATCTCAGGATAATGTTTTTGTAAATAAGTAGTCGCTTCTATACCTCCCATAACCGGCATTTTAACATCCATAAGCACGATGTCTGGATGATTATCTGGGTTAGCCTCTACAAAGTTTATAAACTCTTGCCCGTTTTGCGCAACATTGACCACTTCAAAATTTGAAAATTGACGCACCAATCCTGCGATAGCTTCAGAAAGCAAGGTATGATCATCTACAATAGCTACTTTATACATAATTTAATCTAATGGATAATTTAATTTTAACTGTGTTCCTGCTCCTTCTATCGAACTGATTCTCGCATGTGCTCCGATCAATTCTGCTCGTTTATCAATGTTACTCAGGCCGATTCCCTTTTGCAGCAAGCGTTCTGCGTCAAAGCCTATTCCATCGTCCAGAGCAGTAACCTCTAGCGCATCTGCTTTAAAATGAACGCGTATTTGCAATGTTGATGCCTTAGAGTGCTTCATCGTATTGCTCATAAATTCCTGCACAATTCGAAAGAGTACGATTTCAACTTTCGGGTTAATGGCAACAGGATCACCGATGACATCATAATCTGCCGTAAGAAACTTCAAGCGGTTAAAACGGGCCACTTCGTTTTCTAAGGACTTCAAAAGGGATTGCCCGTTAATCGCTTCCGGATTAATCGATTTTGACAACGCCCTGAGCTCATTTAAGCCCGTTCCTATCGTTTCTGCAACCTCGAGCATTTCTTCCCCACCTTCTACATTTTGTGCTTTAATTTTGGCTAATGTGAGCAACTGACCAATATTATCGTGTAATTCCCAACTGATATTACGCAAAGTTTCTTCGCGTATCTCTATTTGGGTTTCTGCAATAGCGCGTTCGTAGCGTTTTTCGGCTTCAATTTGCTCGCGCAGCAAACTGTTTTTACGCTTCATAAATACTGAAAACAGAACAAAAATGATCACGGCCAGTAAAAACAACACCAACAAGACCACTAGAATGACTAAAAGCTGCGTATCCTGATCCATAGTTATTGCATTAAATAGTTTGAAGATTTAGCTCTATAAAAACCATAAATAAAAACTAGATACATAGCACTCGCCACCCAAAAGCTTGCGTTACGAATTATATTGAAAAACTGTCGTCTCTCATCGTCCAATTCCATAACTCTTGGCCAACCTACATAAGTCATTGTAAGTACAGGTAACTGTACCACAAGATTTAGAATCAGTGCTATACTTATATAAACTAAAAAAACATCTTTTAAGGTAGTGGTTAAATTATTATTTATCACTTCGATCAGAAAAAAGAGAATCACTATGAGTAATAAAAAACCACCAAAAACTCTCGAAAACAAGGCCACCTGCTCAACAATACCATGAGTAAATACAAAGTATAAATAGCTCAAACACCAGACACCAAACATCATCAAAATAATCTGTCTGAAACGATCGCTTACGGCATATTGATAAAATAAATAAAAGTACACTCCAAAATATATTGGGTAACGCACATTATAGAATATGCTCGTGTGATCTGCCCAGCCAAAAATATAAATTGTAGATGCTGTGACCTCATTTAAAAAATTATACCCTAAAAAAAGAATGAACCAGATTATAGAGGTACTTTCAAACTTATTCCAATAATATAGACCTGTAACAAACGCAGCCAACTCAAAAAAGTACATTATTACCAAAGAGGGATTCCCAGTCAAATATCCCAGACGTTCATAAGAAAACTCAAACGTGATTATTGAGGTTTGCAATGGCTTATTTAGTTTAGATTACTAGTTCTTGGTGCTTTTGCTCGATAAAAACCATAAGCAAAAATGAAATACATTAAAGCCCCAGCAAAAGTGCCCACATTTCTTAAAACCTGATAAAACTCCATCCTTGGTCCCGTATCCTTCCCTATTTTCTCCCACCCCACAAATGAAGTAACTGAAGTTGGAATACTAATCACCAAATAAACCAAAAGCCCTAAGCCTATATAAATAACCATGTTGTCTTGAAGCTTTGAAATATTTGAAGCATTAATGACTTCAATAAAAACAAATAAAACACTGATCATCGTAAGAAAATCACCGAGAACTGTTGAGAACAATGCATATTCTAAAACTAGATTTTTGGTAAAAAGCTGATACGTAAAGCTTATCAACCAAACACTATAAAACAGAACAATTGAAAGTTTCAGCCCTTTTCGTAATAGGTATTTATAAAAAATGTAGAAATGAACACTAAAGTAAACGACCTGATGCACATTATAAAAAATGGTATTGTTATTACTCAAGCCACTAACGTAATAGGCTAAAGCAGCCATTTCGTTAAAGAAATTATATCCTAGAAATAGAATAAACCACTTTATAGGCGTTTGTTTAAACTTATTCCAATAGATCAATCCGAAAACGAAACTCAGCAATTCGGCAAAATCAGAAATCATTATTCCCGGATTGGTAACAAAATACGCAATACGCTCTTGCCAATCAGCTATAATCAATAGTTCATTCAATCCTTTTAATTCTTTGATATTTTGTTAAAAATCCATCTTAAGACTTTAGGCTCTTCTAAATTCAGGACGCTTAGAACGATAAAACCCAAACATAAAAACGAAATACATTATGCAGGAAGCTATAAAGCTTACTTGTTTTATGGTATTAAAAAAGTCATTCCGAGAATCTGAATATTCTGTTATTTGCGCCCAACCTACATGTATCGTAATCAGGACAGGAAGTTGCACCACTGCTTCTAAAAGCAAACCCAAACTGAGATAAGTAAAAAAATCATTTTGTACCCCTTTAACAGAGCGTTGACTGATACTTTCTACAAAATAAAAAAGTATAATTCCCATTAGAAAAAAGCCTCCTAACACTCCGGGTACTAATGCAAACTGAATCCAAAAATTAGAGACAGAAAGCCAGTAAACGTACACAACCAACCAGACAACCGATAGTCCTATTATAGCCTTTCTTGACTTTGGACTTTCAAGCTTATCATAGTATAGGCCAAATAGTAATCCAAAATAAATTAGGTAACGAAAATTATAAAAAATCATATTTGAATCGGCTACCCATTCCAATACATAGAAAACCGCCGCAGCCATTTCATTAAAAAAATTATAGCCAAGAAACAAAATAAACCATTTTACAGTTGAATTTTTGAATTTCCCCCAATAGATCAGCCCAACTACAAAAGCAAATAACTCCAATGAATTCATAATCAAAAGCATTGGATTATCTAAAATAATAGACAGCTTTCTTTCTGAAACTGTCTGAGCGATTGCTATAATCAAGGAAGAAGATATAAATTGTTTAAAGTACTACTAATTTCAGAGTGTTTTATTATTTACCAAAACACCTCTTAATCTGGCTTAGATATTAATTAAAAGTCATTAGGGTCAGTATATGGTGGTGGGATTACTTGCCCACGATCGCCAGATTGAGAATCGATTTCTTCACCATCTCCTAAACCTACATCTCCTTCTTTGGGATATAAAATTTTACCAACCATCTCCGCTCGCTTTGCGCCATTAGCTCCGGTTATGATAGCATAACTCACGGTGTCCTTTTTACCATCAGCTAAAGTAAATTCTGTCGCAGGATTCAGGAAGACAGTAGCTCTACCCTTTTTGGTTTTTTCAATAAAAGTGTCATTGTATTTACCAAAATACACTCTCAACTCCACAATTTCGACCCCTGCAGTATCTGCCTCTTGTTCTATATAAGCCAAATACTCCTTAAGTTGTTTATAGGGTAGCCTTACTGCTCGAGTCGCTCTTTTATAATTCGCATCCTCTTTAGGGATGGTATCGCCTTCTTCGGTAATGTTTTCTGCAAGCTCAATAAGGTCAACGCGACTGTTACCGTAATTTTTATATAAGGAATCTGCGGTAGCTAAAGGAATAATATTAGACGGAGCGCCTAGAATTGGTGCTTCATCTCCCTCGCAATCGCAAGGTTCATCACAAGAAGTCATTAAAAATGCAGCCGTAAGCACCGCTGCAACTAGGGTAGTTTTTTTCATAAATTGATTAATTGTTAATTAGGTGTAAAATAGACATCTTTTTTTTCACTAGGAAAAAACTCCTTTAAAAAGGGTGTTTTTCCCCGTAGCTGATTGCAAAACAAAAAAAAGCCCGATTTAAAAATTAAATCGGGCTTTTTTTGAATCTATTTTTCTCCTTAGAATTCTGCGTTTTGAGGAAAACGTGGATAAGGAATCACGTCTCTAATATTAGTCATTCCGGTTGCGAATAATACCAGACGCTCAAAACCGAGACCAAAACCACTGTGCACACAACTACCAAAACGACGGGTGTCTAGATACCACCACAGCTCTTCTTCTGGGATGTCTAGCGCTGCCATTTTCTCTTGCAACACTTCTAAGCGCTCTTCTCGCTGCGAACCTCCAACGATCTCACCAATTCCCGGGAAGAGAATATCCATCGCGCGTACGGTTTTTCCGTCTTCGTTGAGACGCATATAAAAGGCTTTGATATTTGCCGGATAGTCAAATAAGATCACCGGACATTTAAAGTGCTTCTCTACAAGAAAACGCTCGTGCTCACTTTGCAAGTCGGCACCCCACGCTTCAATAGGATATTTGAATTTTTTCTTCTTATTGGGTTTTGAATTCTTAAGAATTTCGATTGCCTCGGTATAGCTTACGCGCTTAAAGTTATTCTCTAAAACAAACTTCAATTTCTCACGTAAAGGCATTGGCGCACGCTCTGCTTCGGGCTTGCTTTTATCTTCCTGGATCAATCGGTTTTCTAAAAACTCCAGATCATCCTGGCAATTATCCATCACAAACTGAATCACGTATTTAATAAAGTCCTCTGCCAGATCCATATTCATATCCAGATCACAAAATGCAACTTCTGGCTCGATCATCCAGAATTCTGCAAGGTGACGGCTCGTGTTTGAATTTTCGGCTCTAAAGGTTGGCCCAAAGGTGTAAATCTGTCCCAGACCCAACGCATACGTTTCTCCTTCTAATTGACCGGAAACTGTCAAATTGGTTTCCTTTCCGAAGAAATCCTTTTTATAATCAATGTTTCCCTCATCATCCTTCGGCGGATTTTTCATGTCTAAAGCCGTTACTTTAAACATTTCACCTGCACCTTCTGCATCACTACCGGTTACAATAGGCGTGTTTACATAATAAAAACCTTCTTTCTGAAAGTATTGATGCACAGCAAAACTCAATTGCGAACGCAAACGCATCACTGCTCCAAAGGTATTGGTGCGCACACGCAAATGGGCTTGCTCACGCAACTTCTCCAACGTATGACGCTTAGGCGACAAGATGGTTTTCTTTACCTCTTCAGGATCTGCATCTCCAAGAATTTTAATTTCTTTAGCTTCAACTTCAACAGCCTGACCACCACCTTGACTTTCGATAAGATTTCCGGTCACGGCGATCGCAGCACCTACGGTAATACGTTTTAAAAGCTCAGGATCTGTATTTTCAAAATCAACTACACATTGTAAATTATTAAGCGTAGAACCATCATTTAGCGCAATAAAGCGGTTGGCTCTAAACGACCTTACCCATCCTTTTACGGTAAGTTCGTGCCCTTTGGGCTCTTCTTTTAAAATGTGTACAATTGTTTTTCTCATAATCTATAAAATCAAAACGCCCTTGAGACGCGGATTTGCTAAGTTTAGTTTTATAAAATCTAACGTAACGACAAAGATAAATTTTACATCAGACTGGCACAAAACTGGCTGAAAATTTAAACGGAATTATTCTTTTTCTAATTCTTCGAGCACTTCTTCATCTTCCACTTCGTCCAGAATCTGGATCGCCGGTTTTTTAAAGTCTTCCTTATTGGCAATATTTCGCTCTAGCGAAAGCAACAATGACGGAAGCAATAACAAGTTAGATAACATTGCAAAGATCAAGGTTACCGAAACTAATCCTCCCAACGCAACGGTACCACCGAAGCTACTGATCATAAATACCGAAAATCCAAAGAACAAGACGATAGAAGTATAAAACATACTCACGCCGGCTTCTTTTACTGAAGCATACACCGAACGCTTGATCTTCCACCCGCTGCTTTTTAATTCCTGACGGTATTTGGCCAAAAAGTGAATGGTATCATCTACCGAAATCCCGAATGCTATACTGAACACCAAAATAGTTGAAGGTTTTATAGGCACGCCTAAAAAGCCCATCAATCCGGCGGTGATCAATAAAGGCAGTAAATTTGGGATCAAAGAAACCAAGATCATTTTAAACGACCGGAACATAAAGGCCATAAATATGGAGATCAATAAAATGGCCAGCGACAGACTGATGATCAGGTTATTGATCAAATAATTGGTTCCTTTTTGAAACACCAAGGCCTTACCGGTGAGTGTGACATCAAACTTATCTTCAGGAAAAAGAATACTTATTTTGTTGTATAAATTGTCTTCTACGATCTCCATACGATCGGTACCAATATCCTGCATAAAGGTCGTCATACGTGCATATTGACCGGTAGAGTCTACATAACTGTCCAGCAGTCCGGCCTCGCTAGAGAAGCTTTGTGCATAAGGCAAAATAAAGTTGCGCTCGTTTGAAGTAGGCAATTGATAATACTGCGGATCACCATTATAAAATGCCTGCTTGCCATATTTTACCAGATTTACAATAGAAATAGGTTTAGAAAGCTCTGGAGTTTCTGAGATGGTTGTTGCCAGCTCGTCCATACGTTTTAATGTTGGCAACTTCATTACGCCTTTAGGACGCTTAGTATCGATCAACACTTCAAGCGGCATAATCCCGTCAAACTCGCTTTCAAAGAATTTAATGTCTTTATAAAACGTAGTTTTCTTCGGCATATCTTCAATAAGACTTCCCGAGACTTTGATCTGATAAATCCCTATCATACTTGCGATAAGCAAAATCACGGTGCTGATGTAAATCGTTATACGGCGATCGCGCACCATACGTTCAATCCAGTTCACAAAACCTTCGATCCAGGTTTTACCCAAATGTTTTAAATGACGCTCTTTTGGCGGCGACATGTAACTATAAATAATAGGAATGATGAGCAAACTCAGTAAAAATATCGCCAGAATATTGATCGAAGCGACAATACCAAACTCCTTAAGCAGTGAACTCTGCGTCAAAATAAAGGTTGCAAAACCCGAAGCAGTCGTGATGTTGGTCATCAAGGTTGCGTTACCTACTTTGGTAATCACACGCTGAAGCGCCTTGATCTTATTCCCATGGTTTTTATATTCCTGCTGGTATTTATTGATCAAAAAAATACAGTTAGGAATCCCGATCACAATAATTAGTGGCGGAATTAACGCCGTAAGCACGGTAATTTCATAACCTAATAAACCAAGAAATCCAAACGCCCACATCACCCCGATCACTACGGTGATCATAGAAATAAAGGTCGCGCGATAGGATCTAAAAAAGAAGAAGAAGATAAGTGAGGTAACCAGAAGTGCGCCACCTACAAACCAACCAATCTCACTTATGATCGTTGCACTGTTGAGTGTGCGTATATACGGCATCCCGCTGGTATGCACCGTGATTCCGGTCTCTTCTTCAAACTGATCGATCAACGGAATGAGATCTTCTACGATAAAATCTCGCCGCGCAGCGGTATTTACTATGTCTTTTTTGAGATAAACAGCACTGCGTATGGTACCCGTCTCCTTGTTATAGATCAAGCCCTCATAAAAGGGCAAGTCTTTAAAAAGCTTTTTCTTTAAAGCTTCTGCCTGAACTTTAGTATTTACAGATCCTTCTACAAAAGGAACCATTTCAAAACGCTTAGGCTCCTCTTGCTTTTCAAGCAGCTTTAAATCCTTCAAAGAAACCGAAAGCGCAACCGCGTCAAAACTATTGATCGTATCGGAGAGCGCATTCCATTTGTTAAGTACTTCAGGAGTAAAAAGTGTTGAATCTTTTATTCCGAATACGATAAGGTTTCCTTCTTCACCAAACTGATCAAGAAATTTATTGTATTCGAGATTTACTTCGTGATCATCCGGCAGCAGGTTTGCTTCGGTATAGGTGAAACGCATGTATTTCCATTGCGTTCCTAAAAACACCGTAAAACCGGCAACCAGAAAAAGAATAAAGAGTCTGTTGCGTAAAATGAGGCGTGCTACACCGTTCCAAAATCCGTAACCCAAAAGCTTGGTCATCGTCCTAATTTAAGAGGCGCAAAGATACTCATTTAAGA
>Ga0208029_1001293_pt1 | contig 11460 bp, 8 predicted proteins | sample MalvireepMed_s12_FD_184242 | JGI IMG/M metagenome (GOLD analysis project Ga0208029, IMG submission 184242) | Marine viral communities from the Global Malaspina Expedition - Malaspina viral metaG DeepMed_s12 (SPAdes) (version 2) | ecosystem: Environmental > Aquatic > Marine > Oceanic | place... | reverse complement strand
GTATTGGCCATATCGCTTCGTTTTAAGCGACAAGGTATTATTTACTTGATCTTTTAAAGTGGCACAAAACAAACCGATACAACTGGCACAAATCGAACCGATACAGGCTTAACTAAAAACCCAAAAGTGGCACAATTTAAACCGAAATGCCTGGCACTAACCGACCGAAATCAGTGGCACAATTTGATCCGAGTTATCCATATTAGCTAAAAATTCCTTTTTTGTACAGTAAGCAACGGCATTTTTCTCTTTGAAATAAGCATTTGATTCAATTGCTACGCGCTTAGTTTCCTTATCGGTCGAAGAATTGGAAACGCCTCTTTCTACAAGCATAGTTTTGCCGTAAGCATTAAATAATTGGTCGCCTTCTACATATTTTAATCGCGTTAAAGCCTTAAAGACATTGTAGTGATCGTCCGGAAGTGTTTTTCCTTCCAGGACTGTAGACCATTGTTTTTTTAGAATTTTATGATCTAAATTATCGAAGAAAGAGGTTACGTCGGCAACTATTACCGATAGCTTCTTATCCTTTTTGTTTTTGATAAACTCAAACGTGTTTTTTGCAAAATCAATATTACATTTATTACTATCCGAGTCTGGAGTCAGAGGGATTTTACGGTAAGCAACTATACTTTTATTGAAGTTTTTAGCACGAACGAGGTCCTCATAACTTTTATTGATTAAATGATTGTAATATGAGAAAACTACAGAGTCCAAATGAGAAGCATAATAAATATGTCTAACTTTTGGTTTACCTCTTATCCGCATTCTTTCACCTTTCTTAGTTCTGCCTGTGGTTGAATAATTTGCGCGGTATTTTCTGGAAATAATACATTTATGGATGAGAGGTAAAAAGCTATGCTTTTTAATTTTTCTAGGGTTTTCAACATATTGTTTAACCCAATTGTAGTCCTTGAGAGTAAGAGGCTCTTCTATGTGGGGATATCTTTTTAACTTAAACCAATCTACTGTCTCCATAATTAAAAAATAGGGCCAGATACAAATAGTAGCAGGTTTAGGATGTACATGCTCTTTCGAAGCTTTCACCCTTACGGGCTATTGCGACGCTACTCTTTTCAGGTATAGAAATTGTTATCTTTACAAAGGTCATCTTAAACATCTTAATTATGCTCAAAATACTTTATGACAAATACAACTTCAGGAAGCTAACAGTTGTTACACTGTTATCAACCTTCTCCAATGCTCTCACATTTCTGGGAAATTATTTGGAGAATGGTATCATCCTTCCCAATTAACGTATATCTTAATTGATCTTAAGGAGTAAAACGTATCATCCCGACCTTCTGGCCCATTTATTATTACGAATCTACAAAAGCTATTTAATATCACACTTGTATTGCATTGCAAACCATATCTTATATTATTATAAAAATTTTTACAGGTAGCCTCCAACTCCTTTGAATTTTTCTATAAAGGCAGATATTTTTTGAAATACGCTTTGTTTTTTTGTCAAATATTGAGGGTTTAGGGGGCTCATCTTGGGTAATATAGAATTTAATTCTGTACCATTTTCGCTAGCGAATTCTCGCTTTAAAGAATTTAAGATATAGCGCTTGGCTGCTTCACAATTTAAATTGTCTTCTTCAATCAATTCTTCTGCCTCTTGTTTTTGCTTTTCCTGAGCAAACTTGAAAAAGGAATCGATGATTGTCGATTTGTCTTGAATGGCATCTAAATCTGTTGTGTTAATAAAATCAACCACCAGACTTTCTTTCGCACGATTACCGATACTTGAGCGTATGACGCGTCTTATTTCTTCAATTAGATCTGCTTTGTTTTTGGTTTTCTTGTTGTTTTCAAATATCAACTCAAGAATATAATCCAAATTGATTTCCTGAGATTTTAATAAGTCAATTTCAAAAACTACATCATCCCAATCTATATCAGATTCTTCAGCCTCTTTACCCTGTTTTTCTCGTCTTAGCCAATCCCGTATATCGTTATAGGTAGAACGATAGTCCTGAGCTGTGCGATCCTCAAGAACATCGATAGTTTTCATATTATCGATATCTGCATCAGTCAAGAAGTTATTTTCTTTAAACGCTTCTAAGGCCTCGGGATTGTTTTTATCAACTTCCTGTAATGCTTTTAAATAGGCAAACTCATCATAGTTCTGCAAGATATTTTCTACTCGCAGGTACTCGCCGAAAAGTTTTGAAAATTCTTTTTTCTGTTTCTCAGTTTCTATCTGATCAGGATTTGGAAATTTTTCTTGAAGCTCCCGAACGATTTCTAAATAACCACGCCGTGCTTTTCCTGTAGCGATATCTGTAAAACCTTGTAGATATTCCCTATAACTTTTTTCTAAAACAACGTCTCTAGTTCTACTGTCTCCAAAAAGTGTAATTGCATCTACGGTAGCTTTTTCTAAATCCCGAAAGGTTACAATGTTTCCAAATGTTTTAGTAGCATCATAAATACGGTTGGTACGTGAAAAAGCCTGCATTAAACCATGATAGCGTAAGTTTTTATCTACAAAGAGGGTGTTTAAAGTAGGCGCATCAAAACCCGTTAAAAACATTCCCACTACAATTAGAAAGTCTACATCTTGATTTTTAACCCTTTTAGCTAAATCCCTATAGTAATTCTGAAATTCCTTGCTATCAACGCCAAAGCTGGTTTTGAACATTTTGTTGTAATCCTTAATTGCTTTGGTTAAAAACTCTTTGGCGCTCTGATCCATTGCCGAGGGTTCAAAAGTTTCATCGGGTATTTCGCCTTTAGCGCTTTGTTCTTCATTAGCAGCAAATGAAAATATCGTTGCTATTTTCAAGGGTTTGGTACTATCTTTTTGCAGAGCATTTAAAGATTCATAATACAGCTTGGCGGCATCAATACTACTCACAGCAAACATGGCATTAAAACCGCTATTACCGCCTTTAGTTCTGTGCGTTTTCTGTCTAAAATGATTTAGGATATACTGTGATATTTCCCGTATACGTACAGGATGCAATAATGCTTGTTTGTTCTCAGCAGCACTAAGCTTATCTAAGTCCTGTTCCATTTCAAGACCTTTAAATTGTGGCCTTACATCATTATAATCTACCTTAAATTTCAATACCTTTTCATCCCGAATGGCATCGGTTATGACGTAAGAGTGTAGTTCGCGTCCAAAAACACTTGCAGTGGTTTCTGCTCCGGAAGCATTTTCCGGAAAAATAGGGGTTCCGGTGAAACCAAATTGATAATATTTTTTAAACTTCTTTTTGAGGTTCTTCTGGGCTTCACCAAATTGAGAACGATGGGCTTCATCAAAAATAAATACAACTTGCTTTTTGTAAAGCGCTAAGTTCTTTTCACTTTTGATAAGGTTGTTCAACTTTTGAATGGTCGTGACAATAATCTTATTATCCTCTTTCTCAATATTGCGTTTCAGACCTGCTGTACTCTCAGAACCGTTAACACTATTAGGCGAAAAGCGCTGATATTCTTTCATGGTCTGATAGTCTAAATCTTTACGGTCTACCACAAAGAATACCTTATCTATAAAATCCAAATTGGTCGCCAAGCGAGCGGCTTTAAAACTGGTTAAGGTTTTACCCGACCCTGTAGTGTGCCATACATAACCACCACTTTCTGTTGTTGCCCAGTTTTTAGCCTCGTAACTACTTTGAATCTTCCATAACATACGCTCTGTAGCTGCGATCTGATACGGACGCATTATAAGTAGGGTGTTATTGATATCAAACACCGAATAGTTAATTAAAATATTGAGCAGGGTGTTTTTCTGAAAAAAAGTAGCCGTAAAGTCCTTTAAGTCTTTTATAAGTGAATTATCAGACTTTGCCCAATTCATAGTAAAGTCAAAACTGTTTTTGTTGCGCTCTACGGTATTGGCAAAATAGCGCGTATCGGTGCCGTTACTGATTACAAAAAGCTGTAAAAATTTAAATAGTGAATTTTCTTTATTAAAACTTTCTTTGGTATAGCGATGAACCTGATTAAAGGCTTCTCGAATAGCGATACCTCTTTTTTTGAGCTCTATTTGTACTAGGGGTAAACCATTAACCAGTATGGTTACATCGTAACGATTAGCGTGCGTGCCTTTTTGTTCAAATTGCGAAATAACCTGCAATTTATTCCGGGTTATATTTTGCTTATCGAGCAAATAGATGTTTTGTATATGTCCATCATCAAATACAAAATCATAGATGTAGTCGTCGTGTATTTTACGGGTTTTATCAACCAGGTTATCGCTGGGCTTATCTAAATACTCTAGCGCAAACCGCTGCCACTCGCTTGTTGAGAATTTCAAATCATTCAGTTCCTCTAGCTGTTCGCGTACATTAGCAAGCATACGATCTGCTGTAGGTTGTAAGAGTATTTTATATCCTTGATTATTTAGGTCCTGAATCAGCTCTTTTTCTAAGGCGGCCTCGGTTTGATAGCCAACAGGAGCTTCATTGACTTCTGAAAATTTATCGTACTTGTCTAAGACAATAAAGTTTTTAGATTCTGCTATGGGTTTATACTGTGACATTTTTAGACATATTATAATGAAGACTTAAAGCCATACGTTTCTTTGACTCTACCAACCAAAAAGCTTAAAACTCTTTTATCGTTATCTTCAATAATTGACATTTCTTCGCCATTATGTTTTGAATGACTTGAAAGATTAATTATACGATTATAGTATGATTGACGAGATTCTTGAGGTAGTAACTCTTCCCAATTATTGTGTCCTAAAAAAGTAGAAGTCTTTTCGAGAATATTGCGCAAAAAGTTGAAATGATATTTTTGAATATCTCCAGACTCTACCACTTTTTCTAGCTCTGCCAAAAGAAACAGATGATAAGAAAAGGGAGAATCTTTAGCTTGATCTGCAATATTTGATGTCCCATCTATTAATTTCTCCAATCGCCATTTTCTTGTGCTTTTTACTCTATTAAACTCATTGAATAATACATTATAGAAAAGCGGATTATGAGTGGTGATAATGAATTTTAATTCTGAGGTACTTGATTTAATTAAATCAGCTATATCGACAGCAAGTTCAATTAAGTGTGTGTCATCAAGAGAACTTACAGGATCATCAATAAAAATATACTCCAAATGATTAAATTGATCCGTCTCTCGTTCACCTTCTTCCTCATCTACATTTAGTACACTAATAATCTGATCCAACCAACTATAAAAAATACTCCAAATAAAACAACTCTCTTCGCCTTTGGATATTTTGATGTATTCTGATCCTCTATCGTCCCCTCGTTCAAATGAAAATCGAACTTCTGAAAAGGTTTTATTATAACTAGGTGTTAGCTTATCGTTTGTATATCTCTGAAAATGGGCTGTTATATTAAGTTCTTGACCTTGATCTTGAAAAATCCAATTCGTATATTTATTTGGACGAATCATTATTTTTCTATCTTCATCATTATGCAAATCATTATCCCAGTAAAATAGGTCTTCTGTGAATGCGTTATAATAAAGGACTTTAGATTGATATTCTTCGTCGGAATCTGAATCTTTTGGTGAAATCAAATTCTTAAACTCACCTGATAATCTTGTCTTACCCGAACCATTAAAAGCATAAATTAATTGTACTTTTTTATCAGCATCTACAAGTTTTTGCGCTATTTCTGTTAAGGATTGACTCATCTTATGCTTCTATTTCTTCTTTAGGAAAATCTAACAACAAGCCCCTATAAAACTCATATTGCTGTTTTCTTAATTCTATTTCTTTGGGTAATCCCTCACTAATAGAAGAAGTAAGCACCTCAAACTTATCCAAGATGGAAACAATTCGCTTTTGTTCTTTTAAAGGGGGTAGAGAAACTTCAAATTTTTTAAGCCAACCTGTGTTTAAATTGATTTTTGCAGCTCCATAAGATTTACTTCTTACTTGGTTCCAAAATAGATCAGTATTCATCCAATGTTTTATATACGAGTTTAGAACTTTATCAGAATTAACTCTAATAAAACCTAAACTAACGAAAATACATAAATCTTCGTCTGTATTTACAATTACAGGATGCCCTAAGTTTGACCCAACTCTTGTAAAAAGTACGTCTCCTTTTTTAGGTTTGGCATTGGAAGTTGATTTATTATATTCTTCCTTCGAAATATATTTTACATCTTCTAAATCAAGGAAATCCTTTGAAGTATTTTTAGCAGAAATAAATTTAACACCTTCATCTACGTATTTAGGTGTATAGGTAAGACCTAAATATATATTTGAAATATTGCCTAATTGTTCTTTTTTAGAATTTGAATTCACTATTAGATTTTCTCTATAATAGCTAAACTGCTGTTCTCTAGCGGTAAGCTCTGCGGTAAGCTCTGCGGTAAGCTCTGCGGTAAGCTCTGTAAACGTATCGAGAATATCAACTATTTTTTGTTGAATTTCTAAAGATTTATTAGGATTTCCTGGACAAGGAATGGGTATTTCTTTATTAGCATAATTACTTATCCATTGTCGTTTATGATCACCATCAACTAAACCGCTTGGTATTGTATTTAACCAATAGTAAATATATTTTAATAAGGCTTTAGACTCATCTTTAGAAGTAATCATCTTCATTGCTGAAGATTTCACTTTAAAATCAAAGTCAACCCATTTATTAGCAGTTGTAAAATCATCAAAAATGATTACCGGATTTCTTGATGCATTATATATACCGTTGGTTTCATTAGTATATCCCAACAAAAATGATTTGCCTGCGGTTAATACAGGTGTTTCATATTCATCATTATAAAATTTTGATTTTACGCGATACTTGGTTGGTTGTTCATAATCTGTATAATCACCTAAAGTTTTCCATTCAACCTCAACACCATCTAATAGTTTATCTAAATAGCTCATCCTTCAATTTCTTTAACGATATTATCAATTTCCGCACGAAGGGTATCTATTTTTTTTACCGTTTGTTCAACTTCCTTGTTCAGTACCTTAATATCTATTTTTTCTCGGGTATCTTTTGGCTCTACATAAGAACTGACCGATAGGTTATATTCATTATCAGCTATTTTCTTATTATCGATAGTCGTCGCTACGTGGGCTACTTCTTCTTTGCTATCAAACATCTCTATTATCTCATCGATATGCTTATCGAGCAATACATTATTATTGGTTTCTTTTTTAAAGAAGTCTTCCCCGCTTACATCTATAAATTGGGTTTTAGTATCGGTTTTATTTTTAGAAAGTACCAAAATATTTACCGCGATAGAGGTCCCAAAAAATAGGTTAGGAGCCAAGGAGATAACGGTTTCTACAAAGTTATTATCAACCAGATACTTTCTTATTTTTTGTTCAGCACCACCTCTATAAAATATCCCCGGAAAACAAACTAAAGCCGCTCTTCCACGACTTGATAAATAACTTAAGGAGTGTAAAACAAAAGCAAAGTCAGCCTTCGATTTGGGTGCTAAAACACCAGCCGGTGCAAAACGATCATCATTGATCATCGTAGGATCGTCATTACCAATCCATTTTACAGAATATGGTGGATTGGAAACAATGGCATCAAAAGGTTTTTCATCTCCTAATTCAGGATCTATCAAGGTGTCACCGTGTACCAAGTGAAACTTATCATAATTGATGTTATGTAAAAACATATTCATACGCGCCAAGTTATAGGTGGTATAGTTAATTTCCTGGCCGTAGAAACCTTCTTGTATGATATGATCTTTAAAATACGGTTTTGCCTGCAGCAATAAGGAACCTGAACCTGCCGCAGGGTCGTAGATTTTATTAACCGTTTCTTGTTTATGTAATGCTAATTTGGCTATCAGGTGAGATACGTTAGGAGGAGTAAAGAATTCCCCACCAGATTTACCTGCATTGGCGGCATAGTTAGAAATTAGAAACTCATAAGCATCCCCAAAAAAATCGATTTGATTGTCTTCAAAGCTTCCAAAGCTGAGGCCTGCAACTCCTTTTAAGACTTTGGCTAAACGGCTATTTTTACTTTCTACCGTACTTCCTAGTCGGCTACTGGTGGTGTCAAAATCGGCAAACAAGCCTTTAATATCTTCTTCAGACGCAAATCCGTTCGCAGAACTTTCGATAGCATTAAATATGGCTGCTAAATCGGTATTTAAGTTAGGATTTTTGTTGGCATCTTTAACAACATTTACAAAAAGCTGGCTGGGGTAAATAAAATAGCCTTTGGTTTTAACCGCGTCTTCTTTAATTTCAGGGGTGATCACTTCATCTGATAAACCGGCATAATCGATACTCTCGTCGCCTGCCTCTATGTAACTGGTGAAATTTTCACTAATAAAGCGATAGAAAAGCGTTCCTAAAACGAAGTGTTTAAAATCCCAACCATCTACCGAACCTCTAACGTCATTGGCTATGCTCCATATTTTACTGTGTAATTCGGCTCTTTGTGCAGTACTTGTCATTATTTTTTTAAATGTGTTTTATCTCAAGCAGATTAGATGCTGCTTTTTCTTATGTGATTTGCTAAAGCTAAAATATTTAATTTTGATAGGCTCAATTGATGTAGTCGAATCCTATCTGTTTTGTAGGGGTACGAATATAATAAAACGACAACCTTCATCTTTATAGACTCATTTTAGATTTGTCTAAATATTTATCCTCGATGATTCGTAATAGATTTGAAACAGAAATAAAAACTTCGTTTATATCAATTTCTTCAGTATACCTTTTGACGGTCATCCAATCACCGTGTACAAATGAATTTCTAAGCGGTCTTATTTGCTGATTTAAATATTCAAGGGTTGGATTTGATATATTTCCAAATCCACAGTTTTGCTCAAGGTATTTAATTTAGGTACTGATGAGACTTTCCTGACCATTTCTTTTAATTTTGAGCTTATAACCATCGTAATATGTAGAATCATTATTAGGACTATATTCAGCACATAGAGACTTTAATGATTTTTCCAAAAATATACTGATAAGTAGAATTTGATTCATGGGTACTGTAAATTCAAATATGGAATTCCAAGATGGGATCTCAAAATTTTCAATTCCATCAATAGCAGCAATATTTTGGAATTCTATGCCATCAAATTCAAACTTTTTATAAGGTTCTTTCTCAAGCTTCTCACGCTCACTAACTAATTGATCAATTTTATCTTGTGTTGACTCTTGGAGTAAGATGCAATAATTGAATAATTCATTCAATTCTTCTTCAATGACAGTATACTCAACAGTAGTACTAGCTGTTCTAAATAGTTGAAATTCTGTTTTTATATTTAGTGAATTGAATTTATTCATCCGTGATTTGACAAGGATATCCCATGAAATAGTTGACTACTAGCCAAAACATGGATTGGGATTATTTGAATTATTATTTAATGGTGTAAGTCGAATAAAAGACTTATATGGTTTTAAGCATCTATTCTGAAGCCTAGATTTATGGGTTTATTTCCTGATTGAAGGTCTCATAATGTTAGAATTGGTTATTTCACAACCAATCATGTCAATAAATTGATCAGCCGCCCCATTAATAAACTCTGTCAACAGCCAATTCTGTCTTAATTTAAAATGACCATTTAGGGTTAGTGGCTCATATCTCGCCAATTCACTTAACCGGTGCATTAATCCAAAAATTATAGTAACTGGGTGTTTATTAATCAAATTATTCACTCCTGTTCTCTTAATATACCAAAGTGTATGGTCACCATAGATATATGCTAAATGTTTTCTAAACTTGTCTTGATAATTACTAAGTCTCTTAAGATTATTATCTTTTTTAACACCTTGATGATACCATTTGAATTTTTTTTCAAAACGAATAGCAAATTTTTCCTGCTGACCGTCTGTACGAAACCCTATTCCACTTAATTTATTCAAAGTATGTTTTGATTCGTAGGATTTATATGTCTCTGCTACGAACCACCCATAATGTTGGAAGTCGGATAATACAAACCTGAGATTTTTAATAGGAGTAAATAATTCAATACTTTCTGTAGGGTATGAAAGATTAAAGGCACGATGAACAAAGGCGAGATTATAGAGCAAAGCCCACATTGAAAAGTTGCCCTCAATTACGTCATCTTGAAAATATCTTCCAAGTGCAGATGCTATTCCACTTGATTTATATGAGATTATTTCATTTTTAAGATTTTTATTACCTGCATTAGAATCTCCCGAAACACCATGTCTTTTTGAATAAAGCTGTCCTTTGCATTCTAAAAGAGCTTTACCTGCATTTAAAAAACAGTAATATAAAGTTAAAGGAGAAGATTCGGTCGGTAGATTCAGAGCAGCTTCGTAGAAGGCCTTTGCTTGTCGCCAATAAAACAAAGAATCATCTGTAGATTCGCGTTTTAAAAAAAGTTCAACAAAGTCCCAGTGTGAACTAGCTAAAACAGATTTAGCTTTAAAGTCAGGTGAAATAAATGCTTTGTAAGGCCTCAGCGTCCGCTGTTTATATATTAAATCTTTTACTTCCAAAAGTCGGTTTTTAAAAAAAAATGTTGAATTTTTATATTCTATTTTATAAAAATAGACATTTGAGTAACAAGTACTTTACGCAATTCCACAATCAAATAAAATGTATAGTTTATTCCGGACTATGATGTATAAGTGTATAGCCCCATCAGGATTAAAGGAGCTCAGATACGCTATGATGCAACTTCCAGGTTCACCCGAGGATACTGCATAGATAAAGCATAGATAGAGTATGGATACAGTATGAGGAATGGATGGGAGAAATTGGTTGATCTGGTTAGTTCAATTTAGCATCCGGATGTAAATCTTGAACTTTTTTAAAAAAATCTGCGGGAGTCATATTTTGTCCTTCGCAAATGCGATAGATCGTGATCAATGAAATTTGATAGTCTGATTTACTCAAGATATCTCTTAGGGTACTGTCCTCAATAAAATGATTTTTTGCAAATCTTCTTTTCGAAAGGCCTGATTCTACGAACAGCTTCTTTATAAGGGAGTATATAGCTTCATTATATTCCATTACTAACAAAAGAAAGAGTTGGAATATTAATAAGTGCGGTTTGTAGACCGCGTTTTAAAATATTTATTTATATTTACCTCATAATTATATATTTGCGAAACTTCTTTAAGTAATATATTAGAAGCATTCGCTTTGAATCTCGAACAGAAAACTGGTAATTTTAGTACACGAGAGGATAAGCCGGGATGCTCACGACCCGGGCGTGGGCTCTCACTTATTGTGTACAGGTATACCAGTGCCGCTGTTCGATAAGTTGAGACCTGCGCCTTTTCTTTTTTCTCAGCACTTCTCAACATTCAAGCCGTGTTTCTTCCTTAACGAAGGCGAGCAGCCACACCCCAATTTCAACATTGGCAATTTGCCGGGCACCCCTATGCCTACAAACAAGCCAAGCTCCCCCCTAAACAAAATGCTTATGTAAGAACTAAAACGGGTTAAGAATGAAACAAACTGCAGCAGACAAATACTATATAGGGTTCAAACACGGCTGCCCTTTGGCCTTTAATGCCATTTATACCCAATACCATCGGCAGATCTATTGGATGGGACGGAG
>Ga0208029_1001292_pt1 | contig 11461 bp, 22 predicted proteins | sample MalvireepMed_s12_FD_184242 | JGI IMG/M metagenome (GOLD analysis project Ga0208029, IMG submission 184242) | Marine viral communities from the Global Malaspina Expedition - Malaspina viral metaG DeepMed_s12 (SPAdes) (version 2) | ecosystem: Environmental > Aquatic > Marine > Oceanic | place... | reverse complement strand
AATACCTCGGTGGCCGCGTGCTGACGCATGCAATTCCAGGCAAACAGACGTGGCATTGGTTGGTTAATAATGAAGGCACGAAGCCTTGGGAAGAAGAATGAAAGACAAAGAAAGCATGATCAGCGAAAGAGCAGCGTTGCTTGCGTGGCAAGACATGCAAAGAAAACTACGCATCATCGAGTGGCTGTTGCCTAGGTTTCATAAGGGGCTGTCGGAGCCGAAGAACTACGAGAAACTAATCGGGAGGGTTGAAGAATGAGCTTGAAAGTAACACCCATGTCATTAAGAGAAGCAAACGAATATGTGAACAACTTTCATCGCCACAACAAAGAAACGCGTGGTCATAAGTATTCGATAGGCGCCTCTGATGGAAAAAACCTGGTGGGTGTGGCTATTGTTGGCAGACCCGTGGCAAGATCATTGGATGATGGTTATACAGCTGAGGTTTTAAGGGTGTGTGTCCAAGATGACTCTCCTAAAAACACATGTTCATTTCTCTATGGCAGATGTTGGCGTATCTGGCAGCAAATGGGGGGAGAGAGAATGATTACTTACACATTACAAGAGGAGTCAGGATCTTCTCTCAAAGCAGTAAACTGGAAAATAGTAGGAGAACCCAAAGCAAGAAAAGAGGGAGAGGGCTGGCAGAATAGGGCCGGCAGAGATTGGCAACCTGTTTACGGACAACTTAAATTTAGGTGGGAGACAACAAATGAAGAAAGATAAATACATACCGAAGCATGTGGTGCCGGACTACGAAAACGTGGGACGCCTGGCAGAAAAGATACGCTGCTCATCACTCAGAAATTTCGTGGTGTTCCCATCGGAAGTCGCACGGACAACGTACAATAGGGCGGTAAAACTGGGCATTGTTTCGGGGAAGAAATGGAAAAAATGAGGGTACTCGACCTGTTCAGCGGCATCGGGGGGTTCTCCCTCGGCCTGGACTCGACCGGCTACTTTGAAACGGTGGCGTTCTGTGAGATCGAGGCGTTTCCATGTAAGATATTAAACAAGCATTGGCCTGATGTGCCTATCTATAATGATGTAAGGGAGTTAAGTTATGAAAGATTACAGACAGACGGAATTGTTTCCGATGGAAGAAGAATTGACGTTATCTGTGGAGGCTACCCGTGTCAGCCGTTTTCCGTTGCCGGACATCAAAAAGGCGAAGCGGATAAAAGACACCTCTGGCCGGAATATTTTAGGCTCGTTAGAGAACTCCGTCCGCATTACGCAATTGGAGAGAACGTGGGCGGACATCTTCGACTCGGTTTGGATTCCGTACTCGAAGACCTGGACAGCGAAGACTACACCGTTAGGTGCTTTAGTGTTGAAGCAGCGAGTCTCGGTGCCCCCCACCGCAGGGAACGGATCTTCTGGATCGCAACAAACATGGCCAACCCTCACCCAGGATTCGGCGAGCAATCGCACAAAGAAATACAAGCAGGGCGGAACACCCCTGACGGTGGCAGTTCAGGAAAAACTATGGGCAACACCGAGCGCAATGGATCATCTGCCCCAGAGATCGGCGGAGGCAACACTAAGACTCCAGGAAGGACAGCGCAAGGGACGGTCAAGGCCCTCAAACCTACGGGAACAGGTGGATCCGGAGACAATGAGGCTGTGGCCGACTCCACAGGCAATGGACGGGATGCGAAGCGGACAGATCAGGAAACGCGAGGAACTGTCAGAGGCAGCGAAGAAAGGAGGATGCTCGAATCTGAGGGAAGCGGTACACGACCCGAAATATCAGGAAATGTGGCCGACAATCGTGGCCCACGAGGGCAGGCTGGGCTATCAGCGCCGGGACACGGGCAAAAAGGGAACCCAGAAGAGCCTGACTACGATTGTGGTGGACAAGGAAGGCGGCCGCAAAGCAACAAAGCTGCATTTGAATCCTACCTGGGTGGAGGCACTGATGGGCTTTCCTCCTGGCTGGACGGTACTTGGGAACGGGGAATCCCAAGAGTAGCGCCGACGGATAAGGCCAGGGTTCCACGCTTGAAAGCGTTGGGAAATGCAGTGGTTCCACAGCTCGTTTATTGGGTGGGCATGGCGATCGTTTTGTCTACTATGAGTGAAAAAAAGGGGGATGGAAATGGGCGCTGAAATAGGGTCACTTTGCGTAAAAAACGATGGTATGGTTACTTTACGCAAATCATACCATGTGCCTCTGAAACCCCTATATAATAAGGAAAGTATACATGGTATGGTGGTATGATCATACCATGCCATACCACCATACCACCACGCTTGAAACCCTTATGGAACGCACATGGTATGGTGGTATGGTGGTATGCTCTCCTAAAGGAGAGAGGTAGGTGTTGTATAGAACAACCTCCCCTCTACCGCTCACTCCGGGTAGAGAGGTGAAGAAATAATGAGTTACGCAAAGTATACGAAAAAAAGGATAACAAAAAAGCAACGGGCTTTTATCGAGATGTATGTGTATGAGGATTTGAACCAGAGCCAATGTGCGTTCAGGGCCGGGTACAAGCATCCGGAGATAATTGCCAACCGGTTATTGCACAACCCGGATTACAAACATGTGCAGGATGAAGTCAAGGCTTTGCAGGCCAAGCAAAGGCAGCGGTATGAGATCACGTTCGAAAAGGTGGCATCGGATTTGAAGACAATAAGGGATGCCGCCCTGGCAGATGGCTCATTCGGGGCAGCGGTGACCGCAGAGCTGGGACGGGCGAAACTGGCGGGGTTGATGGTGGACAGGAAGGAAGTTAAGTATGGGAAGATTGACCAGATGGACCGCAAGGAAGTCGAGGCGAGGCTGCGGAACCTGATGGAACAGAACAAGATCGGCAATGTGGAGAAGGATGTGACCCCGGAACCGGAAGTGATTGCGCACGATGGAGTTGCGCACGACATGGATGATGAGGATTGATTTCGCTTAACTCGCCTGGGTTTCTTAGATCTCGTGGCTCGCTTGTTGCACCTGGTTTTCTATACTAATCTGGCTCGCTTGTCTTAACTGGGTTTCTTTCCTCCGGCGGCTCGCTTCAACATAATGGTTTTCTAGTTCAAGATGGCTCGCTTTTCGACCTTGGGTTTCTGTTTTCGATTGGCTCGCTAATTAACGATGGGTTTCTTGTTTCCAATGACTCGCTTTTCAACCTTGGGTTTCTGTTATCAATTGGCTTAAGCAACCTTGTGTTTTATTCCTAGTTTTGCGACTGAGTATTCTTCACTCACGGACAATCCTTCCAGAGCTCTCCATGTTTTGTGGAGATCCACCAGGAACCGCTTAATCATGTACCGCAGCGCCATGTTGTGTCGATGGCCCTTGCTTTTTTCCTCGTGCTTGGGGTTGTTTTCCAGTCGGTTCTTGTAGTCATCATAAATTTCACGATAGGGATTGTCTCCTGCTCTCACAAAACTGGTTGCCAATACGCCTATCAGTTTTGATTTGAGGAAAGGATTGAAACTGATTCCCCTTTTCATTTTGATGGTGCCATCCTTTGCGGTATAGCTTGAGTCAACAAGATGCTCTTTCTTTTTCGATCGACCCATTCCATCCTTGGCAACATCAAGACCGGCATACGCCCATAATGAGCTTGGATACCTGGCTTTCTCAATATCTATTTCGGAAATCAAAACACCCGCCATTGCCGGTCCGATTCCCCTTACATCAACAAGAAACTCTGTCCATATCGGAAAGTCATTGAGGGTTTTGGCGAGGGCGCAGGAAGAACCTCTTAAAAGGGCGTTTTCTTCCTCGTGCAAGCGCATGTATCCTCTTACTAGAGAATATTCGGCGAAGTCGCTGATGATTCCCTGGCCTTTGTTGGCTATGCTTTTTGGTGTTACCCGAACAACACCATCGGTTATTTTTTCATAAGCGATGCGGAGTGCGGTCAGTATTTCCTGTCCATCTTTGTCCAGTTCTTCTTCTTTGGCACTTGGTTCAAGGCCGAGCTTTGATTTGAAGTTGCAGACTATACGCAAGCCTGTTTGGATTCTCAGTTTTTGTAAGTCATAAGCACCACGAACGATGCTCTTGAGGTTCTGTTTTTTGTGTTTTGCAATTATCCTTTGCATTTTTATTCTCCTCTTTGGTTGTTGTTAATGCAGCTTGGATTTATCAATCCAGTCTGCTGATTTGGAAAACTCCTTCAGCATTTCATCGTGGAAGTAGCAATCCGGGCATACGCCAGGCTCTATGTCTGCGATTGGACTGTGCTTAAAGCGGCCATGTACCTTGCAGTCAACAGTGATGGTTGCTGTACGTTCGAGCTGATCCAACATAGTGTCGGCAATCAGTTCGGCAATTTTTGTTTTAGAGTCCGGCATCGATTGGAGGTAGGTTGAGTATGCACTTGGCATCATCACCGCCTCGGTCGGTCATGACCATAAGAACCAGCTTGCCGCCCTTTGTTTCCAGGCGCACGCCCAGATTGCCAAAGAGAAACCACTGTATTTGATCCTCTTGCAACTGATAGTCAGCCGGCCAGAGTATGTGGTCGAAATCTTTAAGCGCTTCTTCCTCGTCAAGTCTGAATGAGTCAAGCTCTCTTTGCTCTGCTGTGGTTAGTGTTTGTGTTGTCATTGTTTTAGTTGATAGTCGGTTACTATGGCAAGCAACTCTTTTACAGCTTTGTCTTTTGCTAGGTTGTGTTTTAATACTGCTATTTTTTCTGTTGTGGCTTTTGCATTAAGAGTTTCTTTTTTAATTATTTCTTCTGATTGCACAAGGCTTTCTTCCAACCCTCTAATTTCTTCAACTGATTTGTTAATGTTGGCATCTTTTGTTTTTACCATTGGTTTCACCTTTTGTTTTTTAGTTAAAGTTTTTATAGCATTATCTGTTGTCTTAGTCACCAGGTTATCAATGGCCGCTTGGTTTCGCTGTCTGATTTTATCTGCGGTTGATAAGTTTTCGACCAGGGAGTTGCCAACATTTGTTTGAGACGCAAGTACAACTCCCCGATCTTTGTTTTTATCATCAGGGTTCCATATCCCCAATGAGTTCTTGGTAGCTAACATCACTAAGCCACTGATGGCAAATAGAGAGCCGAGGGTGCAAGAAAGAGCGATTCCCATAGCTAGAGCAGTGCTGTTAGTTGTGCCAGACATGAAGTTGGTAAATCCCCACCACATCATAGGCACAGATAGTGCTAGTAAAATAATTGCTTGTTTTTTTCTTTTAGTCATTTGGTTTCTCCTTACCATTCTGGATCGTCTGGATATTTAAACATTATGTAGGCGGGTGCTGCGAAACAAAAAAATATTGCAAAGATTCTTAGTAACTCTAAAAACAGCTCCACTACTTCTTCCCCTTAAAATAATTCCATAAATAAATTGGCAAAAACAATAGCCCAAACAGCACGAACAAAAGTATTTCCCACCATCTGAAATAAAGGTACATTACTCAGGCTTCTCCTTACGCTCAAAAAGATCCTCGTCTATTACATAATGTTCGCCGCTGTCTGCCAATCTTAAAGCCATAGCAAGTGGGTGAACCAGGTACTCTGCATCCGGAAAGTTTGGCATCAAAAAACCTTTGGCGAAATCTGCGGCTTCATCTTCATCGGCAAACTCCCCGAAAAAGGACCTTCCGTTTTCATCTGCCATTTCCACACAAAACTTTTCGTACTGACCTCTGTTTTTATTTTCCGGTTCACTCATCAGGTTTCTCCTTGTAGTTCTTTAATTTGTTCTTCCAGTTCAATGATTCGTTCTTCGAGCAGCTTCATCTGCGCTCGTAGGTGTTCGTTCTCTTTGCGAAACTCGTTGTTATCCTGGAGTAGCATGTCTGCTCGCTTGCGTAGTCCATCTGCGAATCGTTCAAACATCTCGATTTCGGCCTTGTTGCCGCCAACTCCCCAGGCTTTCTCGGTTGAGTATGGTTCGTCTGGGTTAGTCATGGTTTTCCTCGCCAGTCGATATTGGCTTTGTTCCATTTTTTGGATTGTTCCCCTGGAAGAAGTTTTTCTATTTCCTTGATTGTGTTGATGGTCCCACTTACTGGTCCATATCGCCCACTATCATTGTAATACTCTATCCATCCTTTCAGATCCAGTAAAGCATGCAGCAAAACTTGTTCAGTTGTTGGTTCACTCATGATGGTTCTCCTAAATTAAGTTACTAAATAATAAAATGTTTTTTACCATAAGTATATTATCTCACCTCTATCCCTTTGTTACAAGCAGTTTATATAGGTTTAGAAAAGAATCTGTAACTGTATATTTTCAATTCGGAAATGACCCGACCCCCCTCGCCCTCTCCTTTTTTCATTTTCAAACCGGGGGGGGATGTCAGTTCGGCCAGCTGAGAGCAGCGGATTGCATCTGCGGTCTGCATCAATCAATCTGCGGTCTGGAGTATAGTGTTTCGGGTGTCTGCGCCCGCCGAGTTCAGGTTTTGTTTGGAGAACGAAACGAACCCGGCGAACTTATAGGACAAAATACGAATCATCCTTTGGGAGGAGTACAGTTTAATCTGCGGTCTGCGGACTGTCAATCTGCGGGCTGCGGAAATAATCATCTTACCCTGGTCATCAGCAGACCAGCCCAGATCATAACCAAAGACATGGCCGCGAATAAGGACCCGAGTACTCGGTCGTAAGGAAAGAACAAAAGGAAGGCCGACACCAGGACGAAGGCGCCGGCCAGAGCTGTTAAAATACCCAGGGTTTTCATGACTGGGCTGCTATTCTCTGTGTTTCATAAAGGCCTTCTTTTATGTAACGGATGCGATAACCAAGACCCTTCAAAATTTTCTCCATTGACCCAAAACCGCAGGCACCATCCAAAATTGCAACTGTGTGTGTTTCTGTTGGTACTTTAGAAGTAGCAGAGTAGAAGTCCTGGTATCTTGTTAAGCCTGTTAGCCTGGTTAGTTCGTCTTTTTCTTCTGCTTCCAGACATTTGGCAGATGGTTCCCAGTCAGGATTTTGAAAGCAAAGGCCGTAAAATTCCTGGTCAATGTTTTTTAGTTCTTCCCTAAATTTTCTACCGATAAAGTCTCCTAATACTTTGCCCTTCATGTCATAACCACCGCCGCAAGTCCTGGCGTATTTTTCACCGTCAACAAACAAAGTGCAAATTGTATAACCTTCACTGTCTCGTGCTTTTGACTCGGACCATTTAAATTCTAATAGTTGATTTTTCATGACTTTTCGTCCTCCAAATTAAATTAAAATACCCTTGTATTATAACATTTTTACACGTTGCGTGTACTACTGTTTGCAGCTGGCGGCCTGGCGAACCGGCCTCGGTCTGCGCCCCTGGTATAATCTCCAGGCGTCTGCGGTCTGCGGCCTATCAAATAAAAAAATAAAAAAAAGGGGAGGCCGAAGCCTCCCCCTGGTTAATTTTTATTCCTCCTCCCTTAATCTTCTAAGATAATCAAAAATTTCTTTTTCATTGTCTAGGCCTATTGTTTCCCAATGATCATGAGGAAGGGGACTTTCTGCTTCATAGGTAACAACGTGCCACTTATCGCCCTCGTAATTTTCAGTTATATCTATTTCAAAATTATATTTCCCTGTTGGATAAGTGCTGACATATATTGTAAAATTCATTTATTCCTCCTCCATGAAAATAATTTTAAGCTCTTTGACTCTTTTGGTTTCTTGGCAAATTTTTGCGTAGACAGGGTAGTAACCATCTCCCAAGCCTGTGCGGCTCACAACCCCTAGAGAGATATCTGATAATTTTCCTTCTTTGTTTAAACCAAAGTTTCCTTCTCTGTTTAAGCCGAAGATTTCTCCACCATCACCTTTGAGTGTTTGATTACAACAGCCAAGATATGAATAGTTGAAATAGTCGCTACTCTCTCCATCAAATTCCTCTTTTTCCCAATGACTATCTATATAACATGGATCGGTAATCATAATTTGACCGCTATCTACGGGACAATGGCCTACTAATATATATTTGAATTTAGGCGGTGATTTAACTTCGTATACATCAACATGCTTTTCCAATTCTTCTAATGAATCAAAAGTCATGTCGCCATCAGTTAAAGTGCCGTCATCTTGTAGATCGAAAACATATCCGTCTTCAGTTTTATATTGTTTTAATTGCATTATTTCGTCCTCCAATAATTAAACTTACTCTGTAATTATATCAAATTTTCTACGTTGCGTGTAAAGAAAATAACCCAGGGAATACCAGGAGGAGCGGCCTAAAACGCAGCTGCGGTTTGCGAAAATCTGCGGTCTGTAAAGTAATTAAAAATAAAAAAAAACCAGGTGCCTGGTATTACCTGGTGTCTGCGGTCTGCTGAAATCTGCGGTCTGCGGTCTATGAAATAATATATATATGGTGGCCAGGATTGGCCGTGGTTAGCCAGTTGTTAATAAATTCTTTGAATGGTCATGTTGTCGTTTCTATAAACTTCATTGTCAAACATACCATTAAAAGCGTTTTCATCATTAAAGGACAAATGATCTAGGAGTTCATTGAAACTTTCAAAATTATCTCCCCATTCATTCAAAGATGAATCGTCCGTATCGTATAAATTGGTGTCTTTATACATTGAATATAGGGTTTCTCTTGTATGGATTTGTCTTGTGTCTCCATCGTTCCAATCACAAAAATATAAAGGACTGTGTGTGTTGATGCACCCATCTTGATTTACTAAGCATTTCATGAGGATTCTCCCTCTTGAATTAAAACCTTATCTTCCCAAGATTCTGGATATTCTGGCATATCCTCTTCTTTAGAGTTAAAAATTAAATCACATTCAAAATCTTCTGGTATTGTATTTGCTCTGTGTTTTGATAAGTCAACATTCTCTTGAGACAGTTCAGAAAAACAAACTGGATTATATAAATTAACTCCTAAAGAGTCTTTTCCTTTCCAGACAATCGTGCCTATTCGATCAGAAATATTCACCCAAAAATAAGGAGAAGAAATGTGATGAGAAGTATTCTTTGGGAACTTAATCTCTTGTTCTTCCTTAAGGGTTTTGATCTTAACTAATTTTGTTTCAATCATGACTCACCTCTTGACTTTAAGAGATAGTCAAAATCAAAATTGAAAAGTCTGTCTTTGTAGTTGGGTAATTGCCACTCCCAACCTAGTCCTAACTCTTCGTAATTGTCGAGACTTTGATCACTCCAAATATACTCACTTAGAGTTTTCCATTTTCCATGACTGATTTCTGCATCATCAGTGTGATGGAATACAAAAATTCTTTTGTCATCAAGATGAAACAATAAGTGCATACAACCACCACCACTGTGATGATCTCTTATGGTTTTAATTTTGTTGTTCTCGAATTGCTCTATGCTATTGAAAAAGTCTATTGCTAGTTGCACTTCGTTTTGGTGGAAGTCTTTGCATTTGTTTTTCATGACTTCACCTCGAATGGATTAAAAGTTTCTTCAAAATCTGCTTCACTAAATGCGACTCTATTGTCAGTTCCATCAAGAGCATAACTAAAGAGTTTTTCTCCTAGTTCTTCTTTAAGTTTGGAAAGTTCGTGTATTTCTAAGACACAAATGTTGTCATCAATTTCAATGTAATAATCATAACCCTTGAGATTGAACTCAGTTCTATCAAAAAAGACTACTGTGTCTTTTTCAAAAGTTCTGCTTAGAGTGCATAATGTAACTTTAGCTTTGTTCATCATTCACCCCTTTAATTTTCTTATTACAATAAGAACAGTAGTCATCAAATTCTAATTCATGACAACCATTCCACCCTTGGTAACTTCCATATTCTTTCTCGTTATCTTTTTGAGATAAAAATTCATGATGATGAAAGTCTGAGCAAAAGTAGAGTGCATCCACTGCTTGCTTATCTTTATCTTCTATTAAATGAATGTGCATTTTTCGTTCTCCAATTGATTAAACTTACTCTGTAATTATATCAAATTTTACACGTTGTGTGTAAAGTATTTTGCGGATTCTTTTTATTCTGAAACCGAAAATCTCGGATTCTTTTATTTGCAACCCCATCCCCCCCCTATGCTATTTGGGACTCCTACTGAAGCGATAGTATAATGACGTTCAACATAAATAATTTGCCCAAAAAAACATTTGAAACTATAGTGACTCCTATGCCTACAGACTTAGGACATGTCCCCATCGATACGATGCGCGAGATCCTGCTGCTGCAAAATCGTTTGGAGAACTTTGATACCCAGGAAGTCATCCAGAGTTCCTTCCTGGAATACATCCGCTATATCTGGCCTGAATTTATCGAAGGCGAGCACCACCGAATCTTTGCCGAGAAGCTCGATGAAATCGCCAGGGGGGATATTAATAGACTCATCATCAACATGCCCCCCCGGCACACGAAAAGCGAGTTCGCATCCGTTTATTTCCCCTCCTGGATGATGGGACTCCGTCCGAACATGAAGATAATGCAGACCACGCATACCTCGGAGTTGTCTGTCCGCTTTGGGCGCAAAGTAAGGAATCTTATGGATTCTGACGAATACAAGGCGGCCTTTCCAAAAGTCACGCTCAGTGTCGACTCGAAAAGCGCCGGACGTTGGGAAACCAACCGCAACGGTGAATATTTCGCAGCCGGCGTGGGCGGGGCGATTACCGGCCGTGGTGCTGATCTCTTGATCATTGACGATCCGCACTCGGAACAGGATGCGCTCTCACCCTCGGCTCTGGAGAGTGCTTATGAATGGTACACCTCCGGACCGAGACAGCGGTTGCAGCCGGGCGGCTCGATCGTGATTGTCATGACCCGTTGGTCGACGCTTGATTTGACCGCGAAGCTGCTGAAGCGGCAGACGGAAGTGCATGCCGATCAGTGGGAGGTAGTGGAACTGCCGGCCATTTTTGAAGATACCGGCAATGCTTTGTGGCCCGGGTACTGGAGTCTGGAGGAACTGGAGAGTGTTAAGGCGTCGTTGCCGGTGGCGAAATGGAATGCGCAGTACATGCAGAATCCGACGTCCGAGGAAGGTGCGATCATCAAGCGCGACTGGTGGCAGATGTGGGAGGGTGAGAAGATCCCGCCTGTGGAGTATATTATTCAGAGTTACGACACTGCGTTCTCGCGCAGTGAGACTGCCGATTATTCGGCGATTACCACCTGGGGCATCTTTCGCCCGAACGAGGACAGCGGTGATGCAATTATTCTCCTCGATGCCAAGCGTGGGCGCTGGGACTTCCCGGTGCTGAAAGCGATGGCGAGCGAGGAGTACAGGTATTGGGAACCGGAGATGGTATTGGTGGAGTCCCAGGCGTCTGGTATGCCTTTGACTCAGGAGTTAAGGAATATGGGCATCCCGGTAGTCAACTACCGGCCATCGCGTGGTAATGACAAGGTGACCAGGGTGCATGCGGTGAGTCCCGTGTTCGAGGCGGGGATGGTGTGGGCGCCGAAGAAACGGTTTGCCGAGGATGTGATTGAGGAATGTGCGGCCTTTCCGTTCGGGGAGAACGATGATTATGTGGATTCCATGACCCAGGCGGTGATGAGATTTCGCCAAGGGAACTTTGTTCGGTTATACTCGGATGAGGAAGATGAGG
>Ga0208029_1001291_pt1 | contig 11477 bp, 13 predicted proteins | sample MalvireepMed_s12_FD_184242 | JGI IMG/M metagenome (GOLD analysis project Ga0208029, IMG submission 184242) | Marine viral communities from the Global Malaspina Expedition - Malaspina viral metaG DeepMed_s12 (SPAdes) (version 2) | ecosystem: Environmental > Aquatic > Marine > Oceanic | place... | reverse complement strand
GTTCACGAGCTTATCGCCCTTGACCATTCCGTACCAGCCAAGTCCAAATTTTTCCAATCCTTCTATGACTGGATAGGGGTTAGGGGAATTGGTAAATAACCCCATCTCATCCCTCAGTCCCCAGATTTCATTGTCAATGGTAACAAAATTATCATCGGTAATGTTCTGCTGGGCAAAGATATCATTCTTCGCCTGCACAACTGCATCCAGGTACTTGGTATCTCCAGTCTCTATAAATCTATTCTTAGCTGTCTCTGCTAGCATGAGAATGTCATCACGAACCCTTCCTTGCGTCGCCCTATAAAGTTTTGCCTGTTCAAGCTCTGACTTTCTTTGGTCAACGTCCACACGCCTTCCACCAACCTGATCATACTGTGTTTCTATTCCAAAAGGCTGACCAAATCCTTTGTGCCATGCCTCAGGGGTAGCCATATTCCAAAGTTTACGAGGGACCGCTAAAGCTGGATCAACAATGGCTTTCTTTAGAAATTTTCTTCCAGCCATTCCCTTTTGCTGTGACTCTGTTACTGGAACTCCCTGTTCAGTATATCCAGCTATAATTTCATCCTTCATCCCAGTTCCTTCGAACTTGCCGGATTTAAACTGCAGCTTGTGCTCCTCTAAAGGCTTTATAGCCTTATTGAAGACGTCTACTTTTTCTGATGATGTTAAATTATCTGTTGCCATATTACTGTGTTAAAAAATTCATTGTATCACCAACAATATCATTAGAGGCTTTTTTATCCTCCTCTTGATCCAAGATTATGTTGCCAGTGATTGATTGTTTCCACGCACCAAATTTGGGTTGGCCGTAGATGTCGTGTGGCGTGTACATTCCTCCATCTTCTGGATTTGAACGCAAGTTGTACCAGGCATTAACATACTTATCAATGCCTTGAATTTTAAAGTCCTCTGGAGAATATTGCTTGGTTATATCATTCTTATCATCAGTTAATCCCGCTTGATAAAGAGCATTAGCTCTATTCTTAGCAAGCTGATTGAAGATGAATGTATAATTACTCAATACTTGGTAAGATGAAACCGCTTCGGCACCTCTTCCAAATCCAAAGCTAGTCATCTGCGTGTCTGCAAAAGATCTATTAAGAATGTCAGCCAACATACGACCAGTAGGCTGCCTGTCCCTTGAAAGCATGAGACCCAGCGTGTTCTCGAATGTAATCATTGCAGAACGGTTTGGATTGGTTAGTAAGAGAGTCATTCCGTCCGTGGTAGCAAGCCATGTAGGTATGCCTCCTGTTCCATCTGCCTCAGTGTTTTCATTAAATCCATAATCATTATTTACATCAACAAAGAATCCAATTTTTTTACCATTGATCATTTTGTACTGTGTAGGTTCCCTGTTAACAATGTAGTTGTTATCATTCATATAATCCAGCTCTCTATTGTATGCCTCGTCAAGCTTTGCTTGTCCTCCCATGCCGTCAAGAACCGCACCGTCCAAGATGGCTTGAACTGCTGCATACTTAGGACCGTATACCCTACCAACTTCACCCCAGAATCCTGTTAAGGTATCCTTGTTTTCAATGATGGTAGGCATAATAAAGTTAGCCATTACATCAATGCCTTTGCCGACATATGATGCGTAATCTTTCTTTCTGTCTCGTGATGCTGTTGTTTCTTGAATTGCTTGAAACTGGTCTCCTAGTCCTGTAACATTTCGACCGCTTTCATCCGTTGATGAATCCTCAAAGGTAAACTTATCAAATCCCACTTGATTATTAAAATCCAGATAGGCTAGAATCTCTGGACTTTTTCTCATGTAAGTCTGAAGACGCCTACGCTCAAGAACTTTAGGATCTCCCATGGCATTGTAAACCATTTTTCCGTCCTCATCTGTTTCATAAACATTTTCATACACAACGGTGAAAGGACCGCTTCGATCCTGTGCTTTATCAAGCTCTGCCATATACATGTTAAGAGCCGCCGCTCCAATTTCACGCTCCGCTTTTCCTTTTTCAACTCCCATCTGAAATAGCATAGGTGCAACCTGCATTCCTGTCTTTCCAATTATGTCAAAGAATCCCATGACTCCTGGCTGGTCTGTCTTGCCTCCCATTAAAGAGGACCCAACTTGAAGAAGAAGAGCTAAATTCTGCATTTTGGTTGACTCATCTCCGGATCCCATAAAGTCTCTTATAATTTCCTTGTATCCTTCAATCCTATTCAGGCTCTCATTATCCATATCACCCATGTACATGTTGCTTTGATCCATGAGTGCTTCACCTTTTTTCTCTGAGCTATTTTCATCCGCACTATCAGTAGGAATCTCTTGACTTATTTCTACATCCTCAGGTAGTATTTCTTTCTTTTCCTCTTCGCTGATTATAACGCTTTGATCCGGTTCTATAATTTCTTCTTTCTTAACATCAGTTACCACTTCTTCAGCTCTTTCAGGAACTAGTCCAGCAAGCTTATGTCCTGCATAGATAGGTGCTCCAACGGCAAATCCTTGTGCTATTTTTCCTTTCTTTCCTGAAGCTAAGTCCCAGTATGCCTTTGTGTAAGGACTTTCCTGTGCCTTTTTAAGACCAGGAGCAATTCCTTCCTTCATTCTGTAGGCCGCACGTGATGCCGTATCGAGAATTGGTTTGAAAAGATCTCTGTATTTGTAGGGATTAGCCACTACTACCTCCTACGTTTGTCCAAATTGAGCCCCAGCCAGTGCTGTGATGCCGGCACCTAGCCCCTGAGCCAGTGGATTAGTTCCAGGGGCAGTGCCCATGGAAGTTGCCATTGCACTGGTTGGATACCCTTGATAGATATCGCCTGTGAATCCTAATCTCTGATAAGGCTCATACAAGTTCTGCAAGTTTGCTCTGTATTTTGCATCCTCGATTTGTTGTAATCGCTGTTGCTCTACAGAACCCGCTGACATCTTGGATGCAATGTCCGCTTGCGTCTGTTGTTGCTGTTGACCGCCAAGACCAGCCATCTGTTGTGCTGCCTCGCCATATCTCCCCATTTGTGACGCAAATTGTTGTTGCGCCTGTTGTTGTGCTTGCCCGTAATTCTGTGCTTGCGCCTGTCCTACGGTCTGCGCCTGCTGTCTTCCTAATTCTGCTCGTTGTATTCCTTCTCTTCCGCCACCGAAAGCACCGGTCTGTGCCGCTGTAAGGCCTGCACCTGCCTGTGCCTTTCCGAACTGTTGTTCTATTCCTGCAATGACTTCATCCTGATACGGATTCATGTACTGCTGGTATCCTACCTGGCCTGGAGTCTGCCCCGTTGGATCATACTGCTGTGTGGCCATGTTGGCAAAATCCTGTGCCTGATTTAAAAACGGTGTAAATCCACCAATGCCTTGATCGGCCATATCAAAAGCCTTTTGTTGCTGTAGATTGAATGGCTGTACTTGTTGTGTTGGTAGAGGTGCTCCTCCTGGTTGTCCTTGTTGTGTTCGTTCTTGACGGCTAAGATCTTCCCATTTTGTTCCTGGTGCAATTGCTCCTCCAGCCGGACCTTTGTATTCATATTTCCCGTAGTCGTCATCCCCAAACTTAGCATCCCGATTAGAAAGCTCCCACGGATTCATGCCGAATCTAGTCAGCTCACGGGCAGTGCCCATAAGACCTAACTTATCTGCTTCTATCTGCGGTGCTTCCCTTTGAAACTGGGTCGCGTATGATGTGTTACTTGGGCTGTCGCCGCCACCAAAACTCATGTTAGTTTTCTCCTGTATGCATTGGCAAAATGCTCCATGCCCAGTCGCCTTGCCATTGCGTCAAATTTTTTAATTTCCTTGTCCGATAGACGCGGTTCAAAGTATACCTCCAATGCTCCGTTCATCTTAGCCCACTCTATAAACTTTCGCATCATAAATATACCTGCCATTCCGTTTCGATGCGTGGGGTCTACATATATGTCAACCTGCCTCGCATATTTTTCCCGGCTAAAGTAGTACTCCAACAGCCTACCCGCCATGAACCCAATCCTCTCTTCATCCTTTTCAGCAATGATCCCAAAATAATTGGGGTCATTGGTAGCAGCGCGAATATGCTTATCGCACTTTTCCTCACTGTATTCGACCTCACTCCAGTCTGACTCCGCGTGGTGCTCCATTGAAGCTTTTTTAATCCACTCAAAGTCGTTAGGTTCCGCGAACCTCCATTCCATATTATCTGCTGTGGTGTTTCTCCTTTTTTTCTTTTTGTTTTTTAATTGCTTTGTCTGCTAATTGCTTTGCTTTACCTTTATGGGTTGTTGTCTCTTTTGCTTTAGTTTTTTTAGGTCCATATCTTCCAAGGGCGTATCCAGCACCGGTCGCGGCAGCTATTCCTACTCCAGTACGTGCTGCTTCTTTATCAACTTTTCTAAGGGCCTTTGTCGCGTCTACTCCGCTAATCGCCGCTCTTCTACTTATAAGGTCACCAGATCCCATTACCTTTCCTCTAAGATAAGGACCTTTTCCTCTTACTTTACTTTTAAGCTTAGGGTAAAGTACTTTCATTTGCTCTTTCTTGGTTTTTCCCAAGGCTTTTAAGAGCATACTCCCTGCTTCTTTTTTCTTTACCATTTATACTCCTATGACGCTTTCCCCAACTGTTTCCGATTGAGGATCCAATTGGTTCATCATGTTATACATTTTCTTGGCTCCAGCCATTCTGTCGCCTCCTCCAAAGTTTTCCACAGCCTTCGCTGTCATGACAAACTCTCCGTCCGAGAGCTTGGCATCTATTACGTCATCCTTCGGACCACCTGGGCCATTGACGGCGCCCCCAGCATCCATTTCCAGTGCCGCGATTCCTCCGTCTTTCCAGAATCCTCCGCCTCCGTAGTAAGGGTTCTGCAGCTCGCCACCCATGAGACTTTCATCAATTCCGTACATGAACGCAAGTTCCTTTCGTCTTCTTTTCTTGGTGTCCTCCCAAAGCTCTTCGTCCGTTGGGCGTCCGCCGTACCATCCAGCTGTCTGTGATGCAATCGTTGGTAAAAAGTCTGCGTATTTTTGTCCTTCTTTAAGTTCTTGTCCAAGAAGATTCTTTCCGCCTGTGCCAACCTTGCTGTAGAAGTCAACTTCAGGTGTAATCATCTCTCCTCCAATAGTAGCTTGACGTGCATCCCATGCTCTTTGTGGTGATATTACTTCATATGGATCAGCCTCGGTTCCTCCAATTATTGATGTTTGATCCCCCATAAATCTTATGTCTCTCATTTCCGGAACGTTTCGTCCTTCTCCTCCTATTACATCCCATGCTGTCAGAGGTCCTTGATCCCTAAATGCTTGCACTGCTGCAGCATCAGGAACTGTGTAGGCTCCATATTCGCCGGTCCACTTTGGAGCTATTGCAGCTTGTGGTGGATTATATGTTCCTATCCCTAATCCCTGCTCCAGTCCACCTGGACCATCCCAAAAACCAGCTTGTGCTGCCTTTCCAGGAGTCATAATTTTTGGTCCCTGAGCTGTTGCAAATAAATCTTTTGCATCTAGATCACCGTAGTATTGTTTATTGAATTGATTCGCTGCCGCCTGTCCCTTCATGAACGAGAATGGCATTGAGCCCAGTCCTGCATACATCGCCGCCTTTTCAGGATGCTTTGATCCTGTTAGCTTTGCTGTTCCGTATCCCATAAGTGATTGCTCTAGGGCAGTTCTCAGCATTGGGTTTTTTATGCCAGACATCATGCTTGTTATGCCAAGTGCCGGCATTGCCCAGCTCATCGCCATCGGCAGTGCCATCTGCACGAGAGGGTTCTTCATTAATTTGCTTAGGAATCCCATTATATTACTCCCATTATTCCGCCACGGTTGACATATTGAATACCCCGTCTGTCCAGATTTTGAATAAGTTGCCACATATCCAGACCAGGATATCTCCTAAATATGTCTTGAAGATCTATTTTTGCTTCATCAAAAGATCCTAGTCCTCCCATCATTCCTTCTTCCCTAGTTCTATAATCATCCCATCCACCACCTATTGTAGCTCCTTCATATGGGTTAGGAAGTGTGGGTCTCATTCTTCCATATTCATCTGGTCGTTCATAGCCATGACGAACATGGGTTCCTTGAAATTCTGGTCCATCCATCATTCTATTCCATGTATATGGATGAATGTCATACCATGCTAAATCCCGAGGTGGATCGACAGTCTTATTCATTCCTCTTGGATTAATGTGTCTCATCCTTGGATTAGGATGCTGTTTGGGTGATGGCTGTCCTTCTCTATTTGGATCAATAGATTGCATCCACTCATTATATGATGGCTGTCCAGGTGCCCCATAAGGTGGTCTAAAATTTGGAGTTCCAGTTTGTCTAGGAACATTTCTTGTGTAGTCAACCTGTTGGGGTCTCTGATAATTTTCGTATCTTACATCATGTCCACCCCGTGGGTATTGTGCTCCCACATTAGCCCTCGCTATGTTTCCTCCGAATCTTGTATCCGGTGCGGACTGGAAGTTTGTTTCTTCTCTTTCAATTCTGCCCATTATACTTTTCCTACCACTCCTTCTAGTAATTTATGAATTGCTACCTTGACTAAAACATCCTGCCGGATGTGTTCACGTTTGGTAGAAGTTGCAGGATCGTTTACATCGTCATCAGCTTCCTTCGCTGACCCGTATTCTTTTCCTGTTTGCGTGTGAGTAATAGTTATCTCTGCAGGGACCACAATCTTGGGAACTTTCTCCCCGTTGACCTCCACGTATTCTATTACCGCATCATCATTTATAGGCATATTCTATCCTTATAGCAAGTATTATCTTCATTATCAACCATTATGATATCTCCAGTATCGACAGATAGACATTGACTGGTTGCGCATCATTGTTAATCTTTAGTATATCTCCTGCCTCCATTACCCCAATGTCACTGGAAGCCAAATAAAAGAAGGACTGTGTGTCTTTATCGGCCAGTGCGGCCTTGGTGAAGAGGGACGTTGCATTTATCTTGAGAGTAATTGCCGCCGCTCCTCCTGAATTATTGTACGCCCACGCCGTTTTAACGAGTGTGGTCGTAGCTGTTGGAACGGTATAGATTGTAGCATCCCCTGTGCTTGTGACTGTCGTCATAACTTTTTTATAATCGTTGGCCATTTAATTTAAGTACCATGATAACGCTTCATCTTCGTTCTTCAATTGTTCTGGTGTGTAAGAAAAATTCAGGAGCAGGATTAATTGATCCAACGTCTGAATTATCTGGTTTATTTGTTCCTTGCTATACTCATCCTGAGCTGCTGGAAGTCTTGGTATGTTTATCTGTGCCATTATCTCATTCCATCCTGTTGTACGTCCGCACGGTAAGTTCCGTATCGCCATGTTGCATTAAGTTCAGAGCTTGTAATTTTAATGGCTCCCTGTCTTCCTCTAGCTCTAGTATCCACCTTGGTGGTGGACGTAGTCACAGCGAAAGGACCGTTGGTGACGGTGCTGCTTGCAGGATACAGTTTGAAATCCAGTTCCACATTAACTGTTCCTGACAAATTTTTAAAGTCAGGAATGAAACGCCTGATTGACATAAGTCTTTCCCCAGCCTGTGGAATAACAAATTCCCCTGATTTTATTTCAGAACTCATTGCTGATCCGTCAGCATTGTTTCCGTTTTCCTGTGAGTGCATGAAACTTCTGCCATCAGTTAGTCCGGTGATAGTGGTGATGGTTGCCGTTGAATCCGTTGCATTGTATTCTGTTGCATAAGGGTATTGATACACACCTTTGTCCGCCCATGAAGAGCGAGATAATGTTCCGTTATACCAAACCTTTTCCGCATAATTATAAGTTGCCAACCTGTCTATGACTGAAGATCCACTTGATGGATAAAACCAGGTACACTCATTGAATTCAGTATTCAGCGCAGCAAAGGTATCCTTTTGTGAAGCAGGATCTATGTCCTTGAAAACAAAATCTTCTATGGAACATGGAATCTTTTGAACGGAACCGTCAAACATGAAGAATGAATCAGTTCCCATCCAGAAAGCACGTCCATTGCTTTCCACTGTTGCATGCAATCCGCATGCTCCGCATGCAGATCCTAATTGTGAAAATCCAAATGTGAATGGAGCACCAATCAATTGCATTTGATAAAGAGCTGTATCAGTCCATATTAATACTGCACCACGAGAACGTTTAGATGATACTAATTTACTACCTGCAGTTAGTCTCTGCGTTCCTGCTGTGTTAGTAGCAGCTGGTGCCCAATCATTTACATTTTCCTGATCACACCATCTGATAAACATGTCATCGCGAGTGGTTGCTGTTCCAATGGTTGTCTCAGTACCAAAACATATAACATGCCTATCAGTACCTGAAACCATCATGAACCTACTGGATGTAGGTGCAGCGGAAACAGTTGTATCTTCCGCCCTTTGCACCGTCGAGGTGCTTGCTGAAGTGTCCCAGTAATAAAGTCCACCGTTTAATTGTTGTGCTAATACGTCTTCACCCCAGTTGTCTAATGACCACTTTCCTGAATCCAATTGAACACTATTAGGTGCAGCCAAGGACGCACGGGATGTTCCCCATCCTGGTCCGCCACTGACACCTCCCCATGGTCCTGCACCCCATCCATATCCTAGTATGGAGACTGCTGGATTGGTATTGATCTGGTATTCAGCTGTCGCTGATCCTCCTGTACGACCTGTTCCGCCTTCTGTTCCTTTAGATGTAATAACATAAACAGATGTTGAAGTTACTGATTGAATTTCAAATTCTCCCTGAAGTTCAGAGGCAGTTATTGAACTGCTAGTAGGGGCCGTAGCCGAAGTAATAGTTACAAAATCCCCTTCGATGGCTCCGTGTGCCGCGTCAGTCACGCTGACATTGCTTGAAGAGGCAGTTGTTGCAAATTGGGTAATAGCATCACCTGTAGATCTTATAGGTGTAATGTCGCTCCACGCTCCATTCTGGTATACGTAAAGTTTCTTGTTTGTTCCTGTGATTGCGTACTGATCGCCGTCCAGAGAGAACCAAGTAATGATTCCTCTAGCTGCACCAACAAGCGCATCGGATGTGACCTTCGCCCATCCTCCTATTTTTTCTGGAAGTCCATAACGAAAACGAACGTTGTCCGTATTGGTCCAACGTCCTTCTGCCCCGTACTCGGTGGATTGTTTGTCAACGCCTGGAGTTACTTGTACCTTAATCAAAGTCATGAAGCCTCCTACACAGCGCTATCGTAAACGCGTATCCATTTTGTAACACCATTAATTTTAATCATCACGGCACCAAATTTAGAAGCAGCTTCAGCCGTGGAAGAAGAAATACTAGAAGAACTATCGGCAGCTGAGGTTCCTTTGTAGTTAGTGAAGGCGAAATCTGTATCTGCCTGTTCCAATTCTATGCACGGAACCGCTCCTGTGGCACTTGTCTGGGTTACCCCCAGCTTGGCCAGAGGCGCCGCGATTCCAATTCCCACGCGGTCATTGGTTGCTTCAGTTCTAAGAAGATTAATATCGGATAGCCCTTCAAAACGTGCGTCCGTGTCAATGCCTGCTTCATTAAATACAAAAGCCCCTCCATCAAAAGAAATATCACCAGTTGCACTGAGTGTGCCTCCAGATGAAATATTTCCTACGTTTGATAGTACATCAAACATGGTTGTTCCGTCCGTGTAAACTAAATATTTAGTGGCTGTATAAGGTAAGGTGATTGGTGTACCTCCTGCCGGTCCGAATGTAAGGGTGTATCCTCCCCGCGTCGAAGCGTCATGAACGAAGTACCAATAAGGATTAGCCTCGCATTCCAAAGCCACATTCCCGGATAAAGATCCTTCTAATTTAAGGGATGCCCTGCTTTGCTGATCTCCAGTTCCTCCACTACTAGCCGTTAAAGACACAGTGCCTGAACTGGCGACGCTTACCGCCGCATATCCCTTGATTGCATTTTCTACTTTAGATAAATTATCGTTTGTCTTTGATCCCCACGTTCCAGCATTAGCGCCAGTCGTCTGAAGATCTAAATTTAATATTGTCGAGTCTGCCATGTCTTATCCTGTTGGAACCACTGTCCATGTGTTTGTTGCGGAGTCGTCCACTCCGTTCCAAATTGTTAATTTCAAATCACCAACCGCGAATACCGCTTCTACCCCCGTTGGAATAACATTAGCGTCAGCTATAACTGTCGCCGTTCCAAGTGCAAAGGTTGCCTGTACTCCTGTTGGGAAGTATCTTGACTCCAGTGTAACAGTTCCAACGCTGAAAGTCGAGGAAACTCCTGTAGGAGTGACCAGTGCGTCAGCTATGATCGTTGCTGTTCCTAGAGCGAAAGTCGCCCCAACGCCTGTTGGAAAATATCTTGACTCTAGTACAACGCTTCCTGGACTAAAAGTCGCGGAAACTCCTGTTGGAACATACAGTGATTCCAATACAACACTTCCAACACTAAAAGTCGCGGCAACTCCAGTAGGTACAATAGTGATTGAAGCTCCATCGCCAGTCGTTGACTCAGCAAAAGCTAATTCAGAAATCGCTCCTACGCCGAAAGACATCTATCCTCCTGTTACGGCTGTAATTTCATCGTCCGTCAATCCCAAGTCTTTTAGCTTTTGATTTCCTGATGCCATTATTTAGGGTTCTCCGTTCTTACTTTGTTATAGTTTATTACATAGGCATCCCATTTTGTTGAGTCGCCTCCGATTTCTTTTTCAGTGTATGCTTCCATAAACTCTTTTGTTGAAGGATATTCTCCTCCTCTTTTTCTTGCATAAGCTAGAGAATCATACTCTGCTTGCAGTTCTGCTTGTTTAGATTGAATATCTGCTTTTGAAATTTCTGGTGTTCCATCAAGCCAAGTTATTTGATTAAAATCCTCTGCATTAACTGAAAGATTTGCCGATGGATTAATTGCTAAAACTGCATTTATTATAGGGATCATGCTAATACCTCCATTACTGAAATTGTTGATACACTTCTTCCTGAAAAAGCTGTATCGGAATCCGAGCCATAATAGTTAATTTGTTGTGCAGATCCATTACCAAGTATTTGCACATCATATGTTATTGCTGATGTGGAACTTGGACTATCAAGAAAGCCATGTGTATTCGGCATATTATAATTATTTTCTGCTTTGTACGGCCCAGTTGTTACTACATGTCTACTGCCAGCAGCAGTACCTACACCAATAACAGTAGAATCTCTACGAAGTCTTGTACTCATATTTTGAGTATTTGAATAATTAGACCGTTCTAAATGATACCAAATCCAAATTTTGGAACTGGTTGCTGATGGAGTTATGTCTACGCTAAATCCAGTAATGCTTGTCCATACACTATCTGACACAATTCCAAAGGTATCTGTTTTGGTAGTTGAAAGGAATTGACCCATTTTGCCACCACCAGGTTCCGCTTTGTAAGTTTGGTCTCCATACAATACTGTGCTTGAAGAAGCCGTCCCACTTCCAAGTCTTGCGGTTGGTACAGTTCCTGATCCAAGTTCTGATGCATTGAGTGCCGTTAAACTAGCTCCTGAACCATCTGTTGCCAGCATGGTGCCGCTTGCTAAAGTTACACTTGCGTCAGGGAGTGTTAC
>Ga0208029_1001282_pt1 | contig 11512 bp, 13 predicted proteins | sample MalvireepMed_s12_FD_184242 | JGI IMG/M metagenome (GOLD analysis project Ga0208029, IMG submission 184242) | Marine viral communities from the Global Malaspina Expedition - Malaspina viral metaG DeepMed_s12 (SPAdes) (version 2) | ecosystem: Environmental > Aquatic > Marine > Oceanic | place... | reverse complement strand
CTAGAATGCCCGTCATGAAGGTTAAAGGGGGTTGGAAGTGGGGTAAGACGGGTAAGGTCTATAAGACACGTCAGGAGGCCATACAGCAAGGCATAGCCATAAGAATGAATAGGAAGAGGAAAGGATAATGGCGGATGCTGGCCTACCGGTAATATTCCAACCCGGTGCAACCTGTCCAACCGGATACTTATGTATCGCCGGTATGGAACCTATCAAGCTACCTGATGATCCGGGTGAGCCTGATGTTCAGGGTCCTCCTGATGATCCGGTTATGCCGTTACCACCATTAGAACCGCCAATAGATCAGCCACCAGTTGTAAACGAACCTCCGGTAAATATTCCACCAGTAGTTGTACCTCCAGTAGAACCACCAGTGGTACCACCAGTAGTAGTGCCATCAGATGATCCAACCATAGATGTGTGGTACCCCCCCGGTTATGATCCTATCTGGGATACTGAGGAAATACCAGCGGGGGCTTCTTTTGAGGTAAGGCGTGGTTTGTTACCTACTGCTACGCCCACATTTGAAATACATAATCCTTACTATGGTGATGACTATATAGCAGAAAGGGGGTATTCTGGCAGCTACGGCTGGACACTGCCGGGTGGCTCTGGTATAAGCGCATCTAGTGGGAGTTTTGATCCATACAATCCTTGGGGCGGTGAGGATAGGCGATATGATATTGGTAACCCATACTCTGATTTACCGGCTTTTGGCACGAATCTTACGCCCTACGATGAGAGGTGGTTTATTGGTGGGGGGCTACTTCCTGAATCTTACGGGGGCTATGTAGAGAATATCATAGATGGAGTCGGTACAATTCCAGGAGAGGCTGGATTATTGCAGCCTACGGTAACCGGTTCTTACGATATACAACCACCTAAAGAACTAACCTTATGGGGAAAACCATTTACCGCGACTAGCGATGTTGGCGTATATTCTGACCCAGACTTTATTCATCCTTACTACGAGTGGTTGGATAGCGCAGATAGTATAGATTTAGACGCATTGTTATCTGAGGAAGCGTAATGGCAGTTGACCAATTCGGGAATGAACTAACAGAGGAAGAACCAAGGCGGGGAAACAGGCTCTTCAGGAATGGGTGCTTGGACATAACAAGGTGAAGTATTATGGCATGGATTAATGGACAATGGGAAGATGATTACGATAAAGGTCCGGGATTTGACTATCGGGGAGGCTGGCCTTCAATCATAACTGGTGTAGAAGACCTGATAGATAAAGGACCATTTGTACCTAATAACCCTTTATCTGTATTGGGAAAAACAGGGCAGATTGGTAATCTTTTCAACTATGATGCTGGCCCAATCGTGCATAATATCTTTGATACTATTATGCCTGATCCCGAAACGACAAATGATCCGTATTCAGGTATGGGCGATTCTCCCGGTCCGGGCGGTGGTATGCAGCAGAGTATGTTATCACCAGCCCCGCAACCCCGTTTCGCAGCTGGTTATACTGGGGATACTTCCCTAGATGTTATTGGTGGGCCGATGCAACCTCCACCTTTTGGTGATAGACCGGGGATGCCTAATCTACCCCCACAGATGAATCCACCGGGGTATAGTCGTGGACCACAGATGCAGCCACCATTTGGTGGTGGGCTGGGTGATATAACTCCGTGGAACCCTGTGCAGACACCACAGTTTCAGCCACCATGGAGACCTATGGATGATCTACGAGGGGCTGGTGTTAATTTAGGCCCACAGGTAAGACCACCGATGCCTCCGCCACCACCAACTATTGGTGATGTTTGGCCTCAGCCTGAGCCTCCGCAGGTAAGACCACCGATGCCACCCATGCCTCCACCGAGGCCACCAGTTCTTCCGCCTGATATGATCTTTGATCCGCCACCACCACGTACGGATCATGAATTTAATGTTCAGCAGAGAGAGAAAACTAAAAGACGATTAGCTGCAGATAGAGCGAAGACGAAAAAGCATTATGCTAAGTTGAGAGCTAAAGGGGCAAGTCCAAAAACAATAGCGAAGGCTAAAGCTAAATCAAAAGCAAGAAGTGCTAAGATAAAAGGCCAGAGCCTCCGTCGTGGATCAACTGCATGACAATACTCCAAGATAAATTTATTGAACATTATGTACTGACTGGCAATGCCACAAAGTCAGCTATCCATGCAGGCTATTCAGAGAAGACAGCCAAAGTCAGAGGCTCACAACTAAAGGCACAGTTTAAAGATGAAATACGTCAAGCGACTCAGAAACTACTTGCGGATAAAGTACCTGCTGGTCTTAGGTGGCTTAGTGAACTGGCTGAATCGGCTGAGTCAGAGTCGGTTAGACTCGGCGCTGTCAAAGACCTCCTTGACAGGGCTGGACTCAAACCCATCGAAAGAATCGAAACAACAACCATAGAGTCAATGTCGAAAGAGGAAATAGAAAGGGAACTAGATGCCCTCCTCAAGCACTAGAGCAGTAGAACTCCTACGGGAGTTAAGGCAACGGGAGCGATTCAACAGGATAGATTCCTATGATCCCTACCCTTACCAACTGAAGTTTCACAAGACAGGCGCAGAAGCTAACCAGCGTCTGCTAATGGCTGCTAACCGTATAGGAAAATCCTACTGCGGTAGTATGGAGCTTTCTTATCACCTAACTGGGTTGTACCCAGAGTGGTGGAAAGGGCGGGTATACCACCAACCCATCATAGCATGGGCAGGTGGAGTCTCTAACGAAACCACTAGAGACATTGTACAATATGAGTTATTGGGTTCCCCTGATGATCCAGAGGCGTTTGGGTCAGGCACCGTTCCAAGAAATTATATAATAAAGACCGAACGGAAACCCGGTGTACCTAATGCTAAATCTGTTGCTCTTATAAAGCATGTCAGCGGTGGGAACTCTTCTTTATTCTTCAAAGCCTATGAGATGGGTGTAGAGAAATGGCAAGGACGCAGCGTAGACTGCATCTGGTTAGACGAAGAGCCAAGCCGAGACATCTACTCACAGGCTGTTACCCGTACTCTGGACCGTAGAGGCATGGTATATATGACCTTTACGCCCGAAGCAGGGATGACAGAGACAGTTGCGTCCTTTATGAACAACCTACAACCCGGTCAGGCGTTGGTAAATGCTACCTGGGATGACGCATCTGAGACAGTAATGTCGCAAGCAGGACAGAAAGGACATCTTAATGAGGATGTCATGCAGCAGATTCTGTCCAGTTATAGTCCTCACGAACGGGAAATGAGACGTTATGGCAGACCATCCATTGGTTCTGGCCTTATATTCCCCATTAACGAAGAGAAACTAATGATTGATCCTGTCCATATAGAGGATCATTGGCCTAGAATAGCAGCAATAGACTTCGGATGGGACCATCCTACGGCAGTTGTTTGGTGTGCTGTTGACCGTGACGAGGAAACCTTCTATGTTTACGACTGTTATAGAATGTCCAAGGCGTCGCCCACAGTTCACGCTCAAACTATACGGGGTAGACCTCATTTTATCCCCATTGCTTATCCCCATGATGGCAATAGACGAGACTCTATGGGCAATCCTGGTCTTGCTGACCAGTATCGTAACCTAGGGTGTAACTTAATGCTGGATCATTTCACTAATCCACCTGCATTAGGAGAGAACAAGGGTGGTAATAGTATAGAAGAAGGGCTTATGGCTATGATTCAGGACATGGAGAATGGCAAATTCAGGGTGTTTTCTACGCTCCCAGACTGGTTTGAGGAGTTTAGAATGTACCATAGAAAGGGCGGAAAAGTAGTCGCATTAAGGGATGATCTCATGTCTGCGACACGTTATGCCTTCCAATCACAGCGATTTGCCGTATCTGGTAATGACCCGACATGGACAAACGACATAAAGTACGGAAATTATGGCATCATCTAAAAAAATATCAGACGAAGAACTAATCCAGAGAGTCAATAACGAGATATCTGACGCTCTTGGGTACAACGATACCGTCAATGAGCAGCGTGAAACAGCGATGGAATACTATTATGGTATGCCATTGGGTAACGAGGTTGATGGCAGAAGCCAGTATGTGGATTCTTCAGTCATGGACACCATTGAATGGATCAAGCCTTCTCTGATGAGAGTGTTTGCCAGTGGCGACGAGATGGTTACGTTCGCGCCAACCGGACCTGAGGATGTTGAGGTTGCTGAACAGGCTACAGATTATGTCAACTATATCTTTACCAAGGATAACCCCGGCTGGGAGATTCTCTACACCTGGTTTACGGATGCTCTCCTACAGAAGAATGGTATTGTAAAATGCTGGTGGGATGAATACGAAGATCAGAATAGGGAAGAGTACAAAGGACTTGATGAACAGGAGTTTAATGTACTCCTGCTTAATCCAGATGTTGAAGTATCGGAACATACAGCCTACAGTGATGACTACGGTGCGAAGCATGATGTAGTTATTACAAGAAAGGCTTACATAGGTAAGGTAAGGATAGAGAATGTACCACCCGAAGAGTTCCTGATCTCCAGAGAAGCAAAGACAATAGGGGATGCGAGATTCACTTGCCATCGAGTATTGAAGACTTTATCTGAACTGAGGATAATGTATCCTGATGAAGACCTTGATCCCAAGGATTTAGGAAGTGGTGAAGATTCTTTTACCTATCAGAATGAACTTGCCCGATTCCAGTATGATGATTCCAAAGGATTACCATGGGGCGACAATACGACTGTATCTGAAGATGAAACCTTGTCTACCTACTGGCTGCACGAATCATTTATGAAGATTGATTACGATGGTGATGGTATTGCTGAACTCAGGAAGGTATGCTCAGTTGGTCAGAAGGTTCTGGCTAACGAAGAGATAGACAGTATTCCATTCGTAAGTATCACACCGATAAAGATTCCGCATAAGTTCTTTGGTCTATCAGTGGCTGATCTTGTTGTCGATATTCAAAAGATAAAGAGCGTTCTGATGCGAAATCTCATGGACAACATGTACAACCAGAACTTCGGTCGATATGCAGTCCTTGAAGGTCAGGCGAATCTTGACGACTTGCTTACACAGAGACCGGGTGGTATAGTAAGAGTCAAGTCACCCAATGCTATCATGCCTTTGGCAACCCCGCAGCTTGAACAATCATCGTTTTCCATGCTTGATTACCTTGACAAACTTAGAGAATCTCGCAGTGGCGTAAACAAGTTCAGCCAGGGTTTGAATGAGAATGCTTTAACTTCCCATACTACAGCTACTGCTGTTGCTGCAACAATGACAGCAGCACAGTCAAGGGTGGAGTTGATTGCAAGATGCTTTGCAGAGACTGGCGTAAAGGATTTAATGAGAAATATTTATGAACTCGTCTTGAAGAATCAGGATCACCAGCGGGTAGTAATGCTGAGAAACAAGTGGGTTCCTGTCCGTCCTGATATGTGGCGCGACAAAATGGATTGTACTGTTTCCGTAGGTATAGGAAATGGCAATAGAGATCAACAGCTTATGCACCTCACGACAATGCTACAGTTTGCCGGAGATGCCATGAGAGGTGGACTCAAAATAGTCAATGAGAAGAACATGTACAACATGGGAGCAGCCCTTGTTAAGAATATGGGTTTCCAGAATGTTGATGACTTCCTGACTAACCCGGAGAATATTCCAGACCAGCCTGATCCAAGAGAACAGATGGAACAGGCAGAACTACAACTGAAACAGAAAGAATTAGAGATTAAAGCTGCTGACATACAAGTAAAACAAATGAAAATCCAACAGGAAGCTGCCGAAGCACAGGTCGACGCGCAACTTAAAGTTGCAGAGTTAAAACTGGAAGCTGAACAAGGCAGAGGTGTAGCACTTGGATAAAGAGCAAAGAGAAGCAAGAGCAAAATCACTACTTTCTGACGAACTATTTAACGAAGCGTTTGATACGCTTGCAAAAGATATCATGGATGCCTGGGATCATACAGGAGTCCACGATACCGAGGCCAGAGAAAACCTCTGGTTATCCTTACGACTCCTTGAGCGGATACGCCTTCATCTAACCAGTATAGTAGAAACTGGAGAGATGGCGAAGAAACTTGAGGAATATCAACTATAGGAGAGAACTATGGCGGATACTCAAACGAATCCCCAATCTGTAACGCAAAACCCCGATCTTGATCCTGGCGGTGTAACCGCTGCTCAAGATGCAATCCTTGGATTACTGGACTCGAAAGAGAACCCTGACCAAGAGGAGCAACCGTCTGAAGAAACTGAAGACGTAGAGGCATCTGATGAAACAACTGAAGAAACTGAAGAAGTCGAAGAAACAGAATCTGAAGATGTTGCTGATGATGACTCTGAAGAATCCGAGGAAGAAGAAGTTGAAGATGAGGACGAAACGGAATCCACAGTCTATACTGTAAAGGTAAACGGACAAGATGTGGAAGTCTCCGAAGACGAACTCATAAAAGGCTACTCTCGCCAACAGGATTATACTCAAAAAACGCAACAACTGGCTGAATACAAGAGACAGATGGATGCTGCTGCCCAGGGTATGCAGCAGGAAATCGCTCAGACTCAGCAAATGCGTGCTCAATACGTTGACGCTCTATCTACAGCTATCGACACAAACTACGCTCATCTTCAACAGTATGCTAATGTTGACTGGGAAACGCTAAAAAGCCAGGACAAAGAGGAGTACCTGACAAAGCGTGACGAATATCGTCAGGCACAGGAAGGTATCCAGGAGTTACAGGCAAAAGCACAACAGGCACAACAGCATCAAGAGCGTGAAATGCAGATGCAGCACCAGCAGGTGTTACAGGAAGAACATGCCAAGATGGTAAGTATATTACCTGAATGGAATAATCCTGATACACAGAGAGCGATAGCAAAATCTCTTTCAGAGTTTGCCTTAGGTAAAGGTTATACTCAGGAAGAACTGTCGCAACTGGTGGATCATCGCTCTATCCTTGTACTTATGCAAGCCAAGGCTTATGAAGACATGACTCGTAAACAGCATGAAGTTCGTGCTAAGAAGGTCAAGAATAAGCCGAAGGTTGTATCTACAAAGGCTAAGAGAGCGAAGTCAGAAGCAAATGTGGGCAAACGTAAAGAGAAAATGAAGCGTCTACAGTCAACAGGCAAAGTCGATGACGCAGCCTCGTTACTGGAAGATTTACTTAACCCTCAATAGAGGAGACATACTATGGCTATTGCCTCAAACACATCACTGACTTACTCGTCAGTAGCAGTACGTGAGCAGCTAGCCGATGTCATCTACAATATTGCTCCTATGGATACCCCATTTTTCAGTGGGTGTAGCCGTGAGAAGGCCGAAAATACTTTCTTTGAATGGCAAACAGACACCATCGTTGCTGGTGCTGCTAACCGTCAGATAGAAGGTGACGACTCTCCCGCTGCTACAGCAAGGGCATTGCCTACTCGTTTGGGTAACTACTGCCAAATTTCGCGGTACGTGGTCCAAACCTCAGGCACCGATGACTCGGTCAACTATGCTGGTCACGGCAAACATCAGGCTTATCAGCTGGCTAAACGTGGTAAGCAGATGAAGAGAGACTGGGAAGACATGTTGTCAGCCAACGTTGCTCGTAACGCTGGTAACGCAACTACTGCCAGAGTCTCTGCTGGACTACCATCCTGGATCGCTACCAACTACGTATCAATGAACCCGACGTCCGGTTCACCTGCTGCGTCTGCTGGTACTGGCACGGACACGATGACAGAAGCGACTGCTACTGCCTCCATTACGGAAGCTGGCATCAAGAACGTCATTTTGGATGCCTTTGATGCAGGTGGTAACCCAGATATGATCCTGTGTCCGGGAACCATCAAGCAGGCGATCTCAGGCTTGAGTTCAAATGCTGGTCCTGGCTACGCTATCCGTAACAATGTCAAGAGTGCTGGACCTGCCACAGCGGTAAACGCAGTGGATGTCTACGTATCCGACTTTGGTACGTTCAAGATAGTTGCAGATCGTAACCTGGATAGTACCGAACATGTCTTTTTCCTAGACATGGATTTCTGGGGGCTGTCGGTCCTCAGAGACTGGACTGTTGTTGATCTCGCCAAAACTGGTGACTCAACCAAACAGATGCTTCTGTACGAAGCTGGTCTCGTTTCCAAAAACGAGAAGTCCAGCGGTATCCTCGCCGACTGTAAAGCGTAAGGTAAATGAGGGGGGTGGGGAAACCCACCCTCCGACTTTATGAAAGAACTTGAAACTAACTGTCCTAATATTCAGGACGAATATGGCGGAAAAGTAGTCTTTCCATTTGGGCCGTGTATATACCAAAACTTTATATCTGACGAACTGAGGGATTCCCTCTTATCAGAAGGGCGGAAGATAAGAGATGAGGATCACGACTACAGAGAAAAACTTGCTGGTAATATGTACAATGGTGGATCATACGAGTATAATGATTCGTACACAGAGGAAGTATACCCTCAACTATTGAAGTATTTGTTTCAATGGTTTGACTTTATGGTACATCATTATGGGGAAAAGCGTATCAACTTTGCCCCCGGTGGTGGTGACATAGACATAGGTATAAGCAGTTTATGGATAAACTTCCAGAGAATGTTTGACCACAATCCACCACATCAGCATAGCGGTATAGTTTCGTTTGTTATATATTTAGATGTACCACCAGAGATATTTACCGTACAGGTAAAGTCTAATGTACAGGATGCAGGACATATAATATTCAAATATGGTGAATCTATCAGTCCTTTGAGTGTAAGTATGTGGAATGTAGTACCTGAGAATAACCTTATACTGTTATTTCCAGCTACTTTGGATCACATGGTACACCCATTCTGGGTAGACAAGGAACGTATAAGTGTATCTGGTAACTTCAACTTGGTAAATAAGATAGCAGTAAGTCTTAATGGAGCATGAATGAAAGATAAAGAACTGGAAAAGGCAGCTAAGAAGATGATGAAAGGTAAACTTCCTAAAGCTAGCCCTAAACCTAAAGAACCTACAGATGCTATGGGTTGGCTAAAGAAGGCGTATATAGATCACGATCCTTTAGATGGCGCGCCCAAAGTAGGGGGTATTGGCTATGTCAAGTAAACATCTTTTAGAAACAAATCATGGTCGTCAGACCGATATGCACTTTGATGATATAGAAGGTACTTTCATATTCAATACCAGGGAAGACGCCACACCTTTATTGGATCAGAACAAACGAAAGTTTAATGATTATGGAGATAAACTCTCCAAGGGAAAGCATGGCGAGTGGCACCATGCAGCTTCAATCCCCGCAACAATCTGGGAAAAGTGGATAAAGGAGACTAATGGCGAGATTCAAAAAGACCCGAAGCTGTTAGCTGCTTATCTTAATAACCCGGATTTTAAATATTTTAAGACAGCACCCACCAACATATAGGTGAATGATATGATTGACATTAGTAATGTTTGGCATCCGCTAACTACGCATACGCTATCTGCGACCACAACCAGTGGCGCGACCAGAACATCTGCGTTTGCAACTCAAATACAGACCGTTATGGTAACAGCTACCGCTGCATGTTTTGTTGCATTTGACACAACGCCAACGGCAGCGACTTCTTCAACTTACATAGCTGCTGGCACTCCGTACTGGTTTCGTGTAAGTGAGGCGGATAAGTGTGCAGCGATTACTGGATCAGGCACAGCATCGGTTTATATTACTGAACTGAGCAGATAATGGCTATAAACACTTACAGCACTTTACAGACTGCTGTAGCTAACTGGTTAGACAGGGATGACCTGACTGATCGGATACCGGAGTTTGTGTCCTTAGCAGAGGCAACATTCAACAGGGTGTTGCGACTTCGTGCTATGGAGACTACCGTAGCCGATACGACACCAAGTGGATCGAAAGAGGATGCACTCCCTACTGGTTATCTCCAGATGAGGGAGATACATCTCGCTACCAGTCCTGTAGTTTCCTTGGCATACATTACCCCAGAGATAATGTACAGGATAAGGGCTGGAAGTACCAGTGGTAAGCCGAACAGTTACACTATAGTTGGTGATAATATACTCTTTGGTCCTACTCCTGATGATGCTTATAGCTATAGTATGACCTACTATAAGTCATTTGATGCACTTGCTGATAATACACCAACAAACTGGCTGATATTAAACGCACCTGATCTCTACCTGTATGGTACGTTACTACAGGCTGAACCATTCCTGATGAATGATGAGCGAGTACCGCTATGGGAGAGAGGTGTACGCCAGGTTATAAATGATCTGCAACAGCAAGACGATAAAGATAGACATTCAGGCTCAGAAATGAGAGTGATGAATACTTCAGGATACTTTTGAGGAATAAGGCATGGCACTAGAAACAGGAAATTATATAAGCAGCCTTGTAAAGACAAACCCGGTATCTTCTGACAATGTTTCAGAAGGTGACGATCATCTGCAACTAATCAAGAAAATTCTCAAACAGAATTTTCCAGTAGGAACAGATAGTGTCGGGCCGGATCAGGCAGTACAGGTTCTTATAGCTAAATCATCTGCACCTACCGTAGATACGAGTGCATCAGGCCATGCTGCCAGGGCGATGGGGTTGATGTGGCTGGACACAACTAACAACTTACTCAAGATAAGAAACCAAGCTAACGATGCGTGGATTACTTTAGCTGTTAATCCAGAGACATCCAACTCGGTAGATATAAACGCAGGTACCATAGATGGTACAACTATTGGTGCTTCAACCGCATCTACTGGTGTGTTCAGCAGTGTAAATATAGCAGCAGATGGCGCGACAGTTACTGGTATTAAAGATGAAGATGACATGTCCTCTGACTCTGCTGTCAAGCTGGCGACTCAACAGTCGATTAAAGCGTACGTCGATACACAGCTTACTGCTGAAGACCTGGATATTACTACTGACAGTGGTTCTATTGATATTGATCTTGATTCAGACACTCTTACGATTACTGGTGGAGAAGGTATTGACACCTCGGCATCGAGCACAACTGTCACGATTGCTGCTGAAGATGCGACTGCATCAAACAAAGGTGTGGCATCATTCTCTAGTGATAACTTCTCCGTATCATCTGGCGCAGTAACAGTAAAGGATGCAGGTATCGCTAATACAGAACTGGCTGATATGGAGGCAAATACTGTAAAGGTACGGGATGCGAGTTCCAGTGGGGTACCGTCAAATAAAGCAGTAGCTGATACCCAGATTCTGATCGGTGACGGGACAGGATTTACTGCTGCTGCACTATCAAGTGATGCTACCATGACTAATGCTGGTGTAGTGACGGTAGCCAAGATACAGGGAACAGCTGTCAGTTCTACCGCACCTTCTAACGACCAGTACATGAAATATTCTTCTTCCTCCAATGAATGGCAGATGGTGTCTGTAGTTGGTGACGACAAACTGACGACAAAAGGTGACCTTCTTGTCTACAATACAGTAGACTCAGAGACTAGACTTGGCGTAGGCACAAATAATAAAGTCATTACAGCTAATTCATCTGCCACAAACGGATTGGACTGGCAGTATGTAGCTGGTGACAGTATGCGTATGGGTTCAGACGCTGCTGGAGATACAC
>Ga0208029_1001280_pt1 | contig 11539 bp, 7 predicted proteins | sample MalvireepMed_s12_FD_184242 | JGI IMG/M metagenome (GOLD analysis project Ga0208029, IMG submission 184242) | Marine viral communities from the Global Malaspina Expedition - Malaspina viral metaG DeepMed_s12 (SPAdes) (version 2) | ecosystem: Environmental > Aquatic > Marine > Oceanic | place... | reverse complement strand
ACACCGACCCGACCGTGGCTAACGCTGCCACCTCGCTCGAAAACCTGCACCCGGAAGAGGCCTATACCACCAGCTCAACCAACCAAGACCCGTACTATTACAACTACGGACAAACCCACAGCATGAGGTGGGTGTTGGATCACAGCGACCTGTCAATCATTCCAATGCCGGCCACCGAAGTGTTCCTATGGGTACGCTATGTAAGCATACCAAAGTCACTGACCCTCGCCGCAGACGAACTGCTTACGCCTGACGGCCTGTCGGGCACGCACGCATTTGAGTACCACGACCTGGTGCTGGCCGTACTCGCAAAGCTGTTGTCAGTAAAAGAAAGGCGAGACGCGCCCGAGCTCAATGACATTTTGAAGTGGCTTGACAACGAAGTAAGGCAAACGGAAAACAGCCGAACAAACAACACGCGAATGGTTTACGAGAGCCCCTATTAATGCCCACCCAACCGCCAATACTAAAGACGTTTGCCGGGCCCTGGAAAGGTGTCGAAATGCGAGACGCCTACCAGACAGAGCAGCACCTGGAGCTCGCGATTAATGTAAACCTTAGCCGAGGCTACATTGAGCCCCGCCCCGGCAAGCAGCTGTTAAGTTTCCTGGGCACGTTTCTCCGCCCAAGCAACACGTCACAGGTTTTAAACTACAGTTACAACCTTGGGAGGTATGCAAACGCGCGCATTCATATTGTTGAACGACCAGTGTCTGACTCTTACGCCATCGTCGTTGGCCCATACATTGACAACACAGACTATGGCTCCGGGGACTCAGACATACGACGCATTGGCATAACAATCATAAACCTGTCCACCAACCAAACGGAGCATGAATTCAACTACGGCATAGAAGCGGAGGGCGAGCCCTATGGTCGAGAGTTTAGTTGTTCTTTTGTGGACACTTTTTTACCCGGCGGCAGAACTGCCACGCTCATTTGCACAGACGCACAAGTGTACGTGTTTACTCCCGACGTTGCAGAGCACCCATACAACGCGGGTCATTTTTACACGCCCGAAATAAAGACAGCCAGCCGAACGCGAAAAGCCCAGCCCCGGTATCAGAGCTCAACCGGCGCCTATGGTGCTTTTGACGCGATGCAAAACTACAAGGTGATGTTTTCCTACGCGGAAAACACACCGGCCGGCTCCATTGCAGAAGCGCATGGCGGCATGGTCTTTTATGCGGGGTTTGATGGTAAGCGCTCGCTTACGTTTCAAAGCAAAATAGACAACGACACAACCAACAACCCTCAGTTTGTTGAGCCGGACGGGGACAACATACCCGTCAACATGATCCACAACCAATACTCCATGAACCTCGGGCGGCATATGTTTGTGTGGTCAGACATCAACGACCCCCTTGCCATCAACGAAACGTCTGTTGGTACGGTAGACCACGGCCAAGAAATTACAGGGCTGAAATCGTACAACGATGTCCTTGTGATTTTCACACGGCGGTCAACATATGGTTTTGTGGGAGGCATTGACCCCACCACATCAAAGGTGTGGAAGATGTTTGATGTTGGCTGCACTGCACCAAACACACCCCTCGTCGCGGGGGAAAGGCTTTTCTGGGTAAATGACAATGGCATTTGGGCGAGCGATGGCCCAAAAAGCGCACGCATTTCTGACCCAATAGGCATCTTATTTTCCGACGAGGAAGAAAGCCAACACACCCCACAGGCCCTCGCCCACCCAACAATGAAACACCACTACGACATGACGGGGGTGGGGGATTTTGGCATTGCTGCCGGCCTGGGCTACCCGTGGAAAATTGACAAGAGCCTGCTGCACCTGGCGACCTCATGCCACAACCCTGTGCACAACCAAGTTTGGTTTAATGTGCCAATAAAGAGTTCGCTGAGAAACGACACCAGCCTGAACAGTGTTTACGAGCCACATCAGTTTTTCTACGGCAATCACATTAACTGCCTCACCATTGTTTATGATTACGAACTCGCCGCGTTTACCTTCTACGTTTCGGGCAACTTCTCATATTCAAACTTCTGCTCTGACGCGGCGTACTGGTCTGAGAAAAACAAGATGTTGATGGTGAGTGTAAACAACATGGTTCACTCGACATCCGGCGGCGAGGCGGGGGAGGCGTGGTCTGCCCTGGAAACCTTTCCACACGAGGGCCAGGACTTTGCAACCCCCTACTACGGCGAGGCCTGGACAGCTGCGGGAGGTGGTGGCGTTTCCGCCATGGATAGCGACTTTAAGATTACCCGGCGCGCAGTCCCATATGCGTGGTGTAGCGCAAGGCTGTTTAAGGACAATTACGATTACATTGATGTTCGCAAGCCTCGAGTCACAATGTTGTCCTATGGGCACAGGCCAAAAAGACTTATAGCTACCGACGCCGGGGCAGCAATAAGCGACTGGGGGCCAATCTGGTTCGTTGAAAGCGAGCAAGCCGCCTTTGAGGAGTGGAAAGATAACACCGCTGCCGCATCTGGGCTTTCGGACACTGAGGGCTTTGGAGCACAGCAGGGTTTTTTACAGTGCCATCCACGGGCATACGACACAATTCACTCTCCACAAGGCCTCCTCAGTAGCCCCGCAGAAGAAAGGCCGCAGCCCGCATATTTCTGGGGTGGGGTCGATAGCTTGGGAAAAAACGGTGACCTGGTTTATGCGAAGTGGGACGCCGGGGTCGACTCGGAGCCCGAGTCCAACACCATGGTATGGGGGAGCTCGGACTGGTTTACCCAGCGACTGCACTACAGCGAAGGTAACCTCGTTGGGCGGTCTATTAGGATGGGCGTGGTTTTTCCAGAGTACTGGAAAGCAACCACGGGCGGGGCTGACGAGGACGGCACGGCGCCGGGCCCCGTTGGAACCATTGCGTCGTTTTCCTTTGAGGTTCAACGCCGAGAGACAACACGGTGAGCGGCATTGATGCATACGGCGTTGGCGCCACCAGGGGCTTTACGCAGCCCGGCGATGAGCAGTGGGTAACAGGGCTCCAGCATTCAATTGATGTAGTCGGCCGGCGCGTTCGCAACCTCGGCCTTTTGGTTACACCAGGACAAAGCATAGACAACGCAATTCACGTTTTGCCAGAAACGGGCGGGCGTATTATTTTGGGCGAGGGCGAACACATTGTGCGCGACCAAATCCGAGTCAAAAAGCCCGTGGCGTTTGTGTCTTTTGCACCAAACCGAACCACCGTTCGGAGGACAGAGGTGACGTCGCTGGCAATCTTTTGGGCCGACTCCCCTAACGTTGCCTTTGACGGCATTACGTTTTCTGATGAGGCAAAGGCGGGGGTGTGTGTGCGCGCAACGGGTGACAACTGCGTTATTAAGAACTGCGTTTTCAAGAGCTTTAAGTACGCGGTGCACTCAAACCAAGACGATGAATCCAAACATAGCAGTTGGTCCAGCCTTATCAACAATCGCTTTGTTGGGCCTGGCTTGGCGACCGTGACCCAGGGCGCTGACGGAAAATACATTTACGAGCCACCAGTGAACCTGGAGCACGGCAACCAGTGGGTGGTACACGGTAACCACTTTGGCGAGTGGACTGCCGACACGTCAATAAGCGACGAGACAAATGTTATTCTGGGTGGGGCAACCTTTAGCTACTCGTCAATAACAACCAACATCGCGCCTACCGCACAAATCAAATACAAGGGCGGCTTCAGCAACGGCGCCCAGGCCAATGTTTCTGTGGTGGTTGTTTACTGATGGCCCTTATAACAAAACACTATACGTTCGCGTCTGGGGCCAATGCCTACGCAGAGCACGTTAATGCCAACTTTGACCAGCTGTACGCTGAAGTAAACGGCAACCTTAACCTTGCCAATCTTAGGGCGGAACAGTTTATCTGGTCTGTTCGGTTTCACCACGTTGGGCTCTGCCCCCCGCAGACCGGCACGGCACGCAGCTTTGTTTTTACATGGCCCACAATAACCCAAGAGGGGGGCGCCACGGTCGAGCTCACCATTACCGAGCTTGGCGTAGCTTTCAGCAACACGACGGGCGGGGCCGCAGCCAGTGGCTTTTGTCGGGCGCAAATATATGAGTGGGACGGGGCCGCTTGGGACCACATGGGCTTTACCCCGACAGCGGAAGAAAAGTTTACCCCTGCCGCCGATTCGTCAGCCGGGGCCGGGTACACGACCCTGCATGCTGGAAAAACCTATAAGATCGACCTTCAGAGCAGCAACGAGCTCGACGAATCTAACGCCCACGACATAGACGTTTGGCTCGAGGGCAAAGCAAGTCTGTTTGGGAGACACACCGGATGAGCATTATTCATAAACCACACACGTTTGTTGCAGGACAAGCCGCAGTGGCAAGCCAGGTCAATTCAAATTTTGACACTTTGTATACATCACTCAACGGCCAGCTAACCGCAGCCAACCTTAAGACGAGTCACTGGCTCGACACCAAAACGTTTGATTTTAAGGGGCCGATGGGCACCACAAGTCACTACTTCACCTTTAGGCATGGCAGTGTCGGCGGGACCGGCACCCTCCGAGAGCTGGGTGTTTGCTTCACCGCAACCACCGCTGACGCAGCAACAAACGGAACTGTTGCTGTTGAGCTGTACAAAGTAAACAACCCCGGCTCTGCCCCATCTGGCGGTATTGTGCAATTGAACACAACGACCACCAGTGCAAACACAAAGTTCATTGCAGTAACAACCTCGACGTTCAACTCACCACTCACCCCAAACGCCACCTATCTAATTAAACTTGTCCCGTCGCAGGCAGGCGGCGCCGACTTTAACGGTGAAGACATAAGCATCTGGCTAACGTACAGTAGTGACGTGTTTGCACCGTAGGAGAAAACCATGGGAGCTCAAAACATATTTGCAAAACTTCTTCCAATGGCGGGCACGCTTGCCGGTTACGCCAGCTATGCAGCCAATCCGATTCTCGGGGCAATGGTGGGCGGGATGGGCGGATCCCTTCTTGGCGACGTGGTTGCCCAAGACCCCGACATGCCTCGCTTTACGGGCCAGGCCACATCCCCGTCCACATGGATGCCGCTGGCAATGCCCAGCCTGAGCGTCTCGCAGGGCGGCCTTACTCCAGCCGCAGCAACGACGATTGGTAGTGGCTTTGGAGACGACGCTGCCGCCCAGAAGAGAAAGGCGGCGGCACTAAAGCAGGCAACTGCCGCACAAAACGCCCAGGCCTTGCAATATTTACTCATGGGCCAGCAGGGCGGTGGTGGTGGTGGTATGAATAATATGATGCTGCCAATGATGATGATGATGGGTCAAGGGGCAAAGGCTAAGTAATGGTTCAACAATACAAAAGCAGCAACCAGGCTAAAACCCAGCCATCCGCAGGCTATGCCAGGGGCCTGCCAAAAGGGGCGCCACCTGTGCCCGCATTTCTTCCGGCCAAGGCTGCGCCTGCGGCAACGGCCGTTGCGCCCACCAGCTTACCGCCTCGCGCTGGTGGCGAGCTCACGCGGCGTGTGGCCGACCAGCCCGACTACTCGCGGGCCTATGCACAGGCAAGGGCGCAGCAAGCGGGGCCTCCCGCACAGCGCCCCGGAGCTGCGCCTCCCGCAGGTGCCGCCACTCGCCCGCCCGCTGGCGTCCCAAGCGCCGTTCTTGGCCCACTCGGCCGGATGGGTGCGCCACCGGCAGGACTACCAGCGCCAGGTGGGGACGATGTCCTGCGCGAGCTTGCGCTCGCCCGCATGGGCGGGCCAACCTATGAACAATTGCCCGCGCTCCCAGGTTCTGAGTACGCGCCGCTTTATTCCGAGACCCCGAGCCCGCCAGAAGACGAGCCGCCGGCAGAGGGTGAGGAGCCCACGGGTGAAGAGGGTGAGGAGCCCACAGATGAAGAGGGTGAGGAGCCCACAGATGAAGAGGGTGGAACCGTATGGGATGAAGCAAAAGAAAGCCTGAAAACACTCATAGAAGAAAAGGGGGGGCCACTCGCAGCAGCGGCATACGCTGCGGCCATGCAGGCCTTGCTGGACATGGAGCAAGGCAAAGACCTCTCTAAAGACCAGCTAGCCGTGTTGAAGAAACTTGAGGAGATGGGCTGGGAGGCTCCAGAAGGCCTTCACCAGGCCTGGTATGAGAAGCGACACCCCTTTTTGCTGGCCAGCGCAAAGGATAAGCTGTCGAAGGGGCACACACACCTTACGCAGGATGAGTACGGAGCCCTCCACCGCGAAGGTGAGTTGCCAACAAAGCCCGGCTGGAAGTGGGCCCAGGGTGAGGGCGGGGGTTGGCAGCAGGTCGAAATGACAGAGGACGAGCTGCTGGATCAAGAGCTCGACGCCATGACTGCGGAGATAGCCGACGACACGTCGTTTTATAAAAGCATCGACGCATACGTGAACCACATGCGGCGCAAGCTTGCGGAGCAGCAGTATTTGGCGGGTGGTCAGATGTCGGGGACTGGGCTTTGGCAAACCGGGATGGGTGCCAGGCGGTTAATGCAACTAGAAACCGCTCACATGTCCGAGATGTCAGCCGCCATAAGTGACATGATTGTCAAAAACAAGCAGACGAAGTGGCAAGCGCAGCTACAAATTCTAAGCCAAAAGACGGGCCTCTGGGCGCAGCGAAAGCAGCTGGAAATCCAAGCCACGACAGCTGCGTTTAACGCGGCAATGCAGGGCCTGGATGTGATGATGGAGTACATGGACGCTGAAGGCCTTGGCGACTATGCAGATGAATATTTTGCGGCCGTTCAAGCCTGCCAGGAGTTTACGGACGCTGAAAGCCTCCGTTGCGTGATGGGCATATTTGAGGGTTTTCGCATTGACCACGAGGGTGGGCTCGCGTGGGGCATACCAACAAAAGCCGAAATTTATGACAAGCACAAGCACAGCGAGGCAAAAGCAACCAAGATGTGCGGCTCGTGCTGGAACCCATTCAATGCGTTTTGCTGCATAGAGCACGGCAGCGATGATGACAAGCAGAAGTATCAAGCCCCCAACCCCTACACAGGCAAGCAGTATGAGGCCGGGGGCGACGTTGCGGCATATGCCACATAGGAGCAAGCATGCCCGAGATAAAACTACATAGCCCAATTGCAGAAAGCAGACGGCGTACGAGAGAGGCGGCTAAACAACGAGAGCACCAGCTTCAGCTCCAACTCCTGCGAGGTCAACAGGAGCGGGAAGACACCAGGCAGCGCGGCGCCCAACAACAGCAGCAGTGGGCTCTCAGGCACCTGTTGGGCCAAAACCAAGCCTTTGGTATTGATGAAACCCTCGCGAGGGAGCGGCAGATTACCGGAGAGGGGCGAGCTCGGGCGGCAGAAGAGCAACTAGTAAAAACCCGACCGCTGAACCTCAAGAAGCTTGACATAACAACGCAGCAGCTTGAAGACGCAGAAAATATGCTGCGCATCAAGCGAGCCATTCGCGCAGGCCAAGACCCAAACACCATCAAGCTAAAGGGCGTGGATGATGCGCCAAAAGAACCAAAGCCGGGAACAAAGCCGAGAGCCGCTATACTTGGGGCGATAAAACAAGAGGAGGACGGCAACCAAAAGCGCAAGCGGCTTATTGCTGAAGCTAACTTTGTGACCATGAAGCAGGCTCAAGAGATGGTGACCGAGATGTCGCGGGCCCTTGTCGCTCTAAAAGGGAGCCGCGCTGGCAGAAGAGCGCTGAAAGCAACCGGACAAAGGTTTGAGACTATTAGCGGTGACCCAGAAGAGGTGCGGCGAACAGGCGCCACTTACAAAATAATTGGCCCAGAAACAAAGAGGAAGCAGAAAGCGCCCCGCAAACGAAGAACCAAGCGCGGAAAGTATGGTGAGATACTAGGAAAACCACGCGCCACATGGGCCCTCCATAGAATGGATCGGCAGAATAAAAAGTATAAAGCAAACGAAGCGGCACTCAAAAACAGGGCCACCGCCAAAGACAGGCAGCTTCTAGAAACATACAGAAAAACCCAAAAGGACGCGCGGAAAGTATCCATCCTTCTTTCCGAACTTCCGCCGCAGATAAAAAACTCAGAAGGGGTGATGGTTACAAACCCCAAACGCCAAGCAGTGCTGCAAAAGTACTGGCTGGACAAGGGCTATAAGGGCGACCCAATTGCGGTCTACCACGACATAACCGTCAGTTGGACAGGGCTGCTCGAGGAGATTGCTGGAAGGCAGGGCGCGGGCGCGGTCTACGGGAAGCCTGGGGTGGGAGAGGTTGCTGCGGCCACGACAGTTGCCGGAGCTCAAACCACCCGCGAGGCGAAGATAGCAGAGGCGGGTGAAATTGCTAACGCAGAAGGCCTAGCGGCGGCGGCGAGCCGCGCGGGCCAAGCGTATTCAAGCGTTGGTGGCATAACGGCAGGCTATGCGGAGCACAAATTAAAGACCTGGGCCCAGCAACAGGCCGACGCAAGATTTAATATGAAAGCACGGGTCGAGGGCCGCATGGAAGGGGTTAACCGGATAATTAATTCCATGAAGGCGAGAATCCAAGAGATGACGAATCAGGGGATGACGAAAAATCAAATATCCCAATGGATAGCCCGTACCTTCACGTTTGACCCTCGCGACAAAAGCTACATTGCCCGGAAGAAACGGGAGTTTAGGGCAGAACTTCGCGGCACTGCCGATTGGCAAGAGGAAATGCTCAAAGCGTTTAATGAACTCAAGCAGGCCTATAGCAGCCAGCGTTCTCGTGCATACAGAAACGAGCTAAGAACGCGCGGGCTCATGAATTAACCATGGCGCGAAGGCGTAGCGGCTGGTCAACCGGCGACTTTGGCGGCGAAGGGTCAACCCAGGACTTTGACCTGGACCTTTCCGTTTATGACGTACCTAAAAAGCGCTATCGCAGCGGACGGCGTAAAAAAACCCGCCTTGACTACGAGCAGGAAATAGACCGACCTCCGGGGCTTGACGCTTTCTCCGAGAGAATGCTTGGCGAGCAGGCCCTTACCGAACCCCCACGGCCAGCCATATCTGCCCTTGAAGAAGCCCTTGGCGGTGAACCGGCACTACAGAGAGCGCTGTTTGGCGGCAAGGAGGGCGAGCCGCCGGGCTTTGAAAAAACAGCCGATTGGTACCGGCCCTGGTATATGACCAACCAAGCGATTGCCGAGGCCTCAAAGCTGGAGCCCGGAGAAGACACCTTTGCCGAAAAGGCCAAGTGGATGCCGGCGGTTACTCCTCAAAAAGGTGTATATGGCGCGCGCTCGTATGGAAGCGGCCAGCAGTGGTGGACGCTTTCAATCCCAGGCCAAGAAGACCGCACCATACGCTGGGACGAAATAAAGGACTGGCAGAAAAAAGAGGATGAGAGCTGGGCCGCGTTCAAGCAGCGGATTCTCTACAAGACGGGCCGCCCGGAGATGAGGCCGGCTAGAACGGTGACGGTTTCCACCGACCCATACAACTACGGCGACGTGGTTCAAGGGTGGGACGAGGGACGATCCGGCGCCATGCGCGGGCGGGGCGGTAAGCCCGTAATAGTTCGCCAAGAGGTTGCGGGGGTTCCTCTCCAAGACATGACGGTTGATGAAATGAAGGCCCGCAAGCTTCAGCGGGTTGTTGACTCGCCGTCCTTTTTGGAAGACCCCTTTGACTGGACGGGCAGGCTTATCACGGGCGCCGTGTTTGCCAAGATGGCGTTTACGGGCAAGGTTATTGCTAAGTTTGGCGATGCTGTTGACAGTGAGTTTATTTCACAGTGGGGCCACAACCTACAGTCCGCATTGCCTGCCGAGGGCGGCAGTCTCCCCGTGGTGTACAACATTGTTTCACGACTTCCCGATGTTTCAGATGCTGTTTTCAACGCTTTGCCAGCTGGCGCGCTCACCGGTGACGTCCGAATGGACTGGGGCTCCGTTGCGGATTATGCAATTGAGCGGTCTTTTATCCGGGGCGAGAGCTATCGCGCCATTGCAAGTGATGAGCAGGGGCACTGGGAGGAGCTCGAGGGGCGAAGCCTTCTTCAGTACTTAAACCCGTGGGCAAGGCCCATGGCTGAGTCCACCAGGGAGGCTACAAGATTTAACCCAATCCTATCCCTTGGCCGGCGAGAGTTTTGGGACAACACGGCAGAAGAGGTTAAGGGGCTGGTTATGCTTGTTCCCATGACATTTTCTGCCGTTGGATACCTTGGCGGGCGAGACCCGTTTGAGGCCAAGCTGGCCGAAATTGGCAAGTTCGGGGCAGACATCTCAGCGCACGTGGGAGAGCACTTGCATGAGGGAGTCAGCATGCGGTGGGGTAACTATGTTGACCGGGGGCTGATTGCAACCGTGGCCGACCCGCTTATAGTACTCGCCCCGCTGAAGGCCCTTTCGGCCGCAAGAGTTGCTCGCAGCCTGGACAGGGCTGGAATGCTCCGCGTGGCCGAGTATGGCAACGAGACGACCGCCGTGGTTGGTGAGCGGCTCTCCTCCCAGATAGGTCGCGTTGAGGCCTTAATAGAACGCAATCTCGCTCGCATGGATGAGCTAAAGCAGGTGCCAGCTCGCGACCCGGCCGGCGCTGTGACGCCCAAGTGGGATCGAACCAAAATACGAGAGAGGGTGAAAAAAGAACTGCACGAGCTGGAGGAACAAACGAAGGCGGCTCAAACCAAGCTGCAAACATACAAAGTGGCGCACCTTCACCTTGAGTCTGCAATTGAGGGCGGCTTAGTGCCAAGGGGCATTCACCGCCGGGCGGCTGCTGACCCTGCCGTCGCCGAGCTTTTCACCCCCGGCGAGCAGGTTGTGGCAGGGCAAAAGCACAAGTACAAAGGCCGACACCGTGACCCCCTTGAGGTTATGGCCGAGCTCGACGTAGAAATAGCCGCCGCCGACGCCGAGGTGTTGCGCGCCCAGCAGTGGCTCAGAAAAAACAACCCTAACTGGCGGCCCCCACCAAACACCACAATGTCCCCCGAGCAACTCAGCAAGTGGATGAAGCTGGATGGCGAGCCAAAGGCAGCGCTTGTCAACAAGCTAAAGGGGCTTGTTGCCCCAATGGCCGAACTCGACAAACTCATGGCCGAGGCAGCGGAAGCGCAGGCGGCGGGGCGGGCCAGCAGCGCCTCACTGCAACAAATAAAAACACTGGAGTCCCGCATCAACGCCGCCTTCGACTCAATACCCAACGAAGTGGCATGGCGGTTTAGAGAGCGAATCCGGCGCGTTTTGCAGGACCAGGGCGCAGTAGAGGGGCTGAAGGTCTTTGAAAACAAGCTCTCTCGTTTCTATAACGAGGGCGCGGCGGTTGCGGCTCCGGGATTTGCGGTGGCAGAGGCTGGGGGTATTCCGCAAATGGCAGCAGCCGTTACATCTGAGTGGCTTCCTGGCGGGGCCCGAGCCGCGATACCAGAGTTCGTTGTACAGCAGGCTTTTCGCGCGCCATGGGACATGACGCTTTCTGAGTTTACAATTGAGTGGAACAGCTTGCGCGCAAGGCTTGGTGGCAGGCTTCCCCGCCGCATGAGAGAGCGCTTGACCAGGGGTGAAATAACCGAAAGAGACCTGAGAAGGCTGGGCAAGCGAACGGGCCAAAAGTGGACCCCGAGCGACATTGCCGACCTTGAGCGCCTGCGGCAAATGGCCGGGCAACACAACCCCTGGTCAGCTCCG